>Ga0316206_1000057_pt1 | contig 228488 bp, 164 predicted proteins | sample 6monthpyrite_MG_FD_204942 | JGI IMG/M metagenome (GOLD analysis project Ga0316206, IMG submission 204942) | Microbial mat bacterial communities from mineral coupon in-situ incubated in ocean water Damariscotta River, Maine, United States -... | ecosystem: Environmental > Aquatic > Marine >... | reverse complement strand
AGTCCCTTGGTTTTGATCTTAAGTGCAATGAATTCCAATGTGGTGGTTGAAGGGTCGTTTAATGTTCCCTATGCGCATAACAAATTCGATGACAGCTTAAATTTGACGGATGAGCTTACCAAGAAAGTCATAAACGTTTCATTAGCTGCTCTTGAGCAGGCAATAAATAATACTTAACAGTACTTGTTTGCATAACTAAACCTTGCATTTTGTCATTTTCTGGGTGGTTTCACGCCCAGTGCCTTCATGCGTGAGGCCAGGGTGGTGGGTTTTATGCCGAGTAATTCTGCGGCACCGCCTTCTCCTGAGATTTTACCATTGGTAAGCTGTAATGCTGTTTGGATGTTGTTGCGGTCGCGGGTTTGTCGTTCGACTTCGGTGAAAGGAATGTTGTGTGTTTTTTCTGTGATTTCCGGGTTATAAATAGCGGTGGTATTGTCCTGGTCACTGGGTAGATTGAAGCGTAAACGTTTACCATTACAAATAATAATAGCTCGTTCAATGACATTTTGTAGTTCGCGGATGTTTCCTGGCCAATGATATTGTTGTAACTGCTTGACGCTAGCGTGAGTAAGGCGTGGTTCTGGGCGATTTAAGCGTCGGCAAATGAGGGTAATAAAATGGCTGGCGAGTAATGGGATATCGTCGATGCGATTTCTCAGTGAGGTTGCTTCAATGGGAAAGACATTGAGGCGAAAAAATAGATCTTCACGGAAGTGTTTAGCGCTGACGTCAGCTTTTAGATCCCGATTGGTGGCAGCAATCACGCGCACGTCGATAGTGCGGGTTTTTTCGTCACCGACACGTTCAATATAACCTTCCTGTAAAACGCGCAACAATTTACTTTGCAGTTCTAGAGGAATTTCCCCAACTTCATCTAAAAAAATAGTGCCACCATCGGCTAGTTCGAATCGGCCCGTGCGGTTTTTGAAGGCACCGGTAAAGGCACCTTTGATGTGTCCGAAAAATTCGCTTTCAAACAAGTCACGTGGAATCGCGGCACAGTTGACTCGAATCAAGGGGCGTTGATGGCGTTGGCTTTGCTCATGGATGGCGCGGGCAATTAACTCCTTGCCGGTACCGGACTCGCCGCTGATTAACACACTGGCATCGGTGGGTGCGACTAGCTCAATTTGGTGTAACGTCTGTTTGATAACATGACTCTGTCCAACGATGCCTGCGAAGTTTTGCTCAACTTTAAACTCTTCCTGGAGATAAACGTTTTCGGCTTCCAAGCGTTGTTTCATGTGCTCCACTTCAGCATAAGCCTTGTGTAGTTGCTGTTCCGCCCGCTTTCGTTCAGTGATGTCTCTAAATACGATAACGGCACCGGCGATTTTTCCGTTTTTATATAAAGGTGTGCTGGTATATTCCACTGGAAAACTGCTACCGTCCTTGCGCCAGAAAAGTTCGTTTTCACAGCAGTGTACTTTGCCATCGCGGATCGCTGCATAAATTGGACAGTCCTCGCGTGGATACGGGCTGCCGTCAGGCTTGGTATGATGATGCAGGTCGTGAATGGGTTGACCGATAATGTCTTCTGCTGTCCAGCCGCTCATTGCCACCGCTGCCGGATTGGTAAAGGTGGCAAGCCCATCACCATTGATTCCGTAAATTCCTTCGCCGGCGGCTTCTAAGATCAACTCGTTCAATTGCTTTAGATGGGCCAGTTCGTTTTCTGGTCTGGATAGTGGTTTGTTTTTTGTCCTTGCAGGCACTGGTAGCTCCTTATTTATCCCGTCGAATAAACTAACGATATATCGTGATAATGTCAATGAAAATTCGTTAATAACGATTTTTCGTAATTAATGACAATTGATGAAACATTAAATTAACTATAAATATCATATAGTTAATTATTATTTTCATTAGGCATGAATTGTGATATTAAAGTTGTGTGCAGAAATGAAAATGTTTGCATTCAGCAGCAATTAAACTATTTTTTATTGATGGAGGATAATTATAATGATTAAGCATGTAGCTTTAAAAGCGCGAACAAAATCGGCGTTGATGATGGTTGTAGGTTTAATATTTAGTACTGTCTTTTCAGCGAGTACCATGGCTAAGCAAGTGCACTTTACCACGCACGGGGTAACAGGTCAGACTCAGACACAACACAGATCAGTGACCGTCGATGGTTTGGAAATTTTTTATCGTGAGGCGGGTCCGGTAGATGCGCCAACCATTTTATTACTGCACGGTTTCCCCACGTCTTCTCATATGTTTCGAAATCTGATTCCAGCGCTCTCGGATCGTTTTCATGTGGTGGCGCCGGACTATCCGGGGTTTGGCAACAGCGCGATGCCAAGTGTGGATGAATTTAACTATACCTTTGATAACTTGGCTAACGTGATGGAAGGTTTTGTGGAAACGTTGAGTCTGGGGCGCTACAGTCTTTATCTGATGGACTACGGTGCGCCCATTGGATATCGTTTGGCGGTACGTCATCCAGAGCGAGTGGTATCGCTGATCGTGCAAAATGGCAATGCCTACGCCGAAGGTCTGCGTGAGTTTTGGGATCCCATACGTAAATATTGGAAAGAACCTACACCCGAAAATGCTCAGCCATTGGCGCAGTTCATTACTCTTGAAGGTGTCAAGTGGCAATATACCCATGGGGTCAGAAATGAGGCAGTAATTAGCCCAGACAACTGGAATGTTGACCTGCGACACTTAACACAGGAAGGCAATCCTGCTATCCAGTTAGCCCTATTTTATGACTATCAAAATAATATACCGCACTATCCGATATGGCAGGCGTATTTTCGTGAATATCAGCCGCCCACTTTAATTGTTTGGGGAAAAAATGACTACATTTTTCCGGCAGAAGGGGCTTATCCATATCAACGTGATCTAAAAAATCTTAAATTTCATCTGTTGGATACCGGGCATTTTGCTTTGGAAGAAGATGGTCATAAAATCGCGAGTCTCATACGCCGCTTCTTGAGAACACGGCTTGCAAAAACATTATGAATACACGCAAAGCTTCCATGCTTCGTGGCTTGTTACTGCGCCAGCAAGCCAAACAACCGCTTGTCATTGTGATCAAAGCTGGGCTCGGTGGTTTGTTAGCGATTGCTGTGGTGGCTTGGGTTAGTCATGTGACTGGCAATCTTTTACTTATGGCACCTTTTGGAGCGACTTGCGTATTGTTGTTTTCTGCGCCGAGTAGCCCGTTATCACAACCGGCTAATGTGATAGGTGGTCATTTTGTTGCAACTGCCATCGGGCTGTTGTTGCAGAGCTTTTTGCCCGATGAATGGTGGAGTTTAGGTTTAGCGGTTGGTTTGGCGATTGTTGCAATGGCTGTATTACGTGTTACTCATCCTCCTGCTGGTGCGGACCCACTGGTGGTATTTTTTGATAACCCTGGCTGGAGTTATCTTGGGTTGCCCGTTATCTTTGGAAGTCTAGCTTTAGTAATGATTGCTTGGGTGTTTCATCGTATACCGCCATGTGCGATCTATCCATCGACAGGGAAATAATAAAAAAATTATTAAGGAGATTAATTATCATGGAAAAATGATACTGCTGTAATGCGTGGATCACGGGGAAATACTGGGCGCCGGGTGATCTGTTTTGGGTCGTAATCGTTGCAGAAGTGTATCTATATTCGTAGCGTCTGATATTTAGGTTTTATTGCTGGCCTATTTTCGGCCTGGCGGCGTCGCCTAAAGTGTCTGCTTTTGGTGGTAGGACAAAAAACAGGCATCGCACTCAACACTTAAATATCAGACGCTAGGAGCATAAATAGCCAAGTAACACTAAAATTTTTTGAAACGCTGGAGATTATTCAATGCAGGTGATAAATGTTTTTTTACAGTACTGGAAATTTATTCTATAGTTTCTTCAGAGACAGATAAGATCATACATTGAATTGGAGTATTCATTGAAAAAACGGCTAATGTTGCTTGGATTTATAAGTTTACCTACCTTTGCTTCCCCCCCTATTTTAATGACAGACTTTCTTGAGCGGGGGGAGCATATGTTGGGTGGTGAATATGCTCATTCTAGAGTCGATGGGGAGGGGCGTATAAGCACAGGGGATGATGTTGATACTTCTAGCAATCAAAATGAGGTAGCTGCCACCTATGGGTTTGGTTTCACAGAAAGTCAAATGTTAACGCTTGTTATTCCATATATCTTTGCGAATATGAATAAGGCCACCATCAAATCTGATGACACTGACATAAAATATAAAGCATCCAGTGAAGGTTTGGGGGATTTGTCTATAGAGTATCGCTTCTTGTTCAGAGGCACGGAAACCCGACGGCTTGCGGCCTGGTTGGGAGCTACTATTCCCGTCGGAGATGATGACACGGGGGAATCTGAAATTGTTCGCAATGGCTCAAAGACTCAATCCATGAAAAAAGGTGGAGCTGGCAGTGGTTTCACCAATTATGAAGCCGGTTTGAGTTTTTCTCAGACTCGGGGCAAGAGTACTTTTTTTTCATCAATCAATTATGCGTTGAATGGTTCAAAGACGGAAGAGGGGGAAAAGCAGGAACCAGGTGATGCAATTGAATTAGAAGTTGGCGTGCTACAGGAAATTGACGTCAAGTCACGTATTGGTGGAAAGTTGGAGTACGGCTATGCTCGTGAAGGAAAAAGCGGTGATGATGATATTTCAAGTTATTCAATCTATGGTGTTAGTTTAGCCTATTTTTATCACGTGGCTGAGAATTTTCTTTTCTCGCCTCAGTTGAGTTATGTCAAGGCGTCAGAACGAAAAACAACCAACCGCACTGATGGGTCTACAAATAAAGCCTCGGTTCCAAAAGCAATTTTTTTAGGTGTGGAACTCAAAAAAACATTTTAAAAGTTAGCTTTGATGGCAAGACTTTTTGTGATGGCAAAAGCTTAAAAAACATGAGTGATACCGATGCGTAGGCTTGTTTGTTCATTGGTATTGCGCAAACCTATTTTCGCTGTTGATATGGTTCCAGTCTCTGATGAGTTTTTTTGAGTTTGAATGCCGTTGGCCACAGTTTTCAAGTAAGTTGCTGCTAAATACACATTGCTGGCTGGACGAAATGCATAGTTTAGCGAAGCGCTTAATATTATGCCCCAGCCATCAGAGTCGCCGGTGGAGGTTTTGTCGCGCAAGATATGATCATCATGGTCCGTGACTTTTAACCAAGGTGAATAAGCTGCGGATATTGTTGTTGTTATTTGTGAAGCAATATTGCGAGTTAATTTGGTGGATGCAAAAGGCATTCTGGCTTCGTAACGATAGCTGATGCTTTTTCCGCTGATTATGTCAGCAGGCTTTTCTGGTGTGGAAGGGTAACTCTGTACCGTATCGAAAGCTGCAAATTTGTAGCGCTGTGACAATATTCCAGCACCAATGAGTACCTTCCATAAAGGTAAAAATCCCACCGCTATTTTTTTTTGAAACTCTATTTTCAAATCCAAGGCATCAAGTGTTAATCGACTTTCGGAATAAATATCCAATGAGTCCCGAGGAAAAGCATTAGGGTCTACCAAATAATAATTGATGCCCCAGTCACTATCCTGCATTTCACCAGAGTTTGATGTCAGATTTTTTGTTGCAGAGATTGAAATCAACCACGTATCCCTAAATGTGTGGCTAAACTTGAGATTTGCAATGGGTGTATCTGTTAAGAAGCGCAACTCGCTGATAGGAAAACGTATACGGCCTGAGTTACCAGAATCCAGCGTTAATTGTCCTCCAATTTGATAGATCACTTCATATTTCTTTATTCCATAAGAAGCATCGATTTCCAATGCCATTACCGAAGAAGAGAAAAATAGGCTAAGTATATATACGTGGAAAATTAATTGGATTTGTTTGTTATGCAATTCTATATTTTTCATGCATCCTTCAAAATATGGTGTGATCGCAATAAGTATAAACCATATATTTCAATTAAAAAAGCTATGATAGCTAGAGTATGATGGGGCTGTTATCCATGAGTCCGGAGCGACATGTCCGGGTGGGAAGGGATGCTAAGTGACCAAGATATTTGGGTGATACTCGCTTTTATCAAAAACTGCTGGTCGAAAGATAGGCAGAATTATCAGCAAGCGGTGAAGTGAGCAGGGATTTAAGGGGGCATAAATTTGACAATATGTTATTTTTTCTTGATGTTTGTCCCTCTAAAAGAAAAATGACTAAAAACTCTTATGATGAAAATGGCGCGATTGTTCAAAATAGTAGGCATGATCTCCCTGTTTAGCTGTTTCTTGGGTGACGCCATGGCAGCTAAACATGCATTGCTGGTAGGTATTGATCAATACTCATTCAAGCCATTGTACGGTCCGGTGAACGATGTTAATGCGTTGCACAAGGTGCTAAGTCAATTCTGGGGCTTCAAAAAAAATGAAATCAAAACCCTCACCAACGAACAGGCCACCAAAAAAAATATCATTGGAGCCATACAAGCAATCATTAATGACGTCAAAAAAAATGAACAGGTTTTGATCTATTTGAGTGGTCATGGTACCAGTAGTGCGGATCCTGATTTGGTATTTCCCTTACCTACCTCCAGCGGTGCCTTTATTCCCTATGATGCGGCTAAGGCTCAGTCCTTAACAGCATTACGAGCGGCTTTAATTATCGGTCAAAGGGATTTATATCCTTTATTTTCCGAGCTGGATCAGCGTAGTTCAAATGTCTTCGTGATTATTGATGCTTGTTATTCTGGCAATTCAGTGCGTGGTAATCAACAAACATTGCCACAACGCTATGTAAGCTTGAAAACGCTGTTAGAAAAAAATCAATTCACCTCACGCAACACCACACAGCGTTCCATCAAAGTAATATATGAATTGAACAAACAAGATAACAAAGATTATCCGTATAAAAATATCTATTATCTTTCGGCCAGTGGTGAATTTGAAGCGGCGCAAGATATTTCTCCCGCTTTTTTGTCACAGTATTCCACGTTTGATGGCAAGCCTCATGGGGCATTTACCGATACATTATTACAAATTTTGAGTTTGAAAATTCCCGCCGATGTAAATAAAAATGGCACAATCAGTTATGCAGAGCTAAAACAAGTCACCCGAGACTTGATGATGCAACGCGGTTTTCTACACACCCCGCAGGGGTTACCCAGTTTGGCGCAAGACCAGGATTACATTGCGGGAAAACCTCTCTTGGCATCAACGGCACCGTTATCAAAAAAAAATCAGGATTACAGTGATTATCCTAAAAGACCAGGCTTATTTATCGATCCACAATTTAAGCATTTAACGGCTAAATTTAAGAATATAAAATTGCTATCGATTAACCAGAAAAAAAACTATTTTCATTTAAAAAAAATAAATTCCCAAGTACGACTTGAAACAGCAGCGGGGCGGGAAATGGCCACTTTAGTGGCTCCTAGCCCAACACGTATTATTGACTTGCTGGCCCATCATGCATGGGTTTATGGCTTGTATCATTCTCCTTTTGATAACAGTTTTTTTGTGGATTTTGACATGTATCGGAGTGGACGCGGTAGTAGCGTGGTGAAAGGGGAAACTATTGGTTTTAGTATTCGCAGTGAAAAACAAGTGTATATTCTATTGGTGAACTTTGATTCTCAAGGCCAAGCACAAGTGATTTATCCTTATGATGAGACTGAACTAAAACCATTGCCAGCCAATCAGTTATTTGCCAAACCAAATTTGACGACAATTAGCGAACCTACCGGTTTGGAAGTTTTGCAGCTTTATGCGTTCACCCAATTCGATCCATTATTGGCTGATCTGGTCAATGCAACATTTACTCACTCATCCGTATTAAAACGGAAATTCGAACAATTGATCAACAAAAATGTCGAGAAATCGCGAGCAAGTTTATTGGTGCAAACCTTAGTACAGCGTTAGAGCAGTTTTTGAAAATGGTCAATTTGCGTAAAAATAAACAGCAGTATACCATGTCTCCCATTAATCGATTATCGAGGTTGATAGATAGAGTCGAGTTTAGGTGCATGGAGACAATATGCGGTGACTACCGAAAAAATAAACTGGAATGAGGTTGTTTTTCAATCAGGTTGGCTACAAAATTTAGATAAACTGGCGATCAAGCGTTTTGGTGACCAGACTTTGGCGGAAGAAGCAACAGAGTATGTGGTCTCACGAATTAGCGCGGAGAATTGGCAGCTATTAGATAGTTTTAACCAACGCAGCAAACCAGAAACGTATTTATATGCAGTTATCCACAGCCAATTTGAAGAGTTTTCACGAAAACGTTTTGGTCGGCCACGACCGCCCGAGTGGTTAAAACGACAAGGTGAGCTGTGGGTGAAAATATGGAAAGAAATTTGTCTAGAACGGCAGTTAGATACTAGCGTTATTGAGCGTTTGAGCCAAATCAAAGCACATAGTCTGGTATTTTTAAAAGATATCGTACGTACCATCAAAGCGCGTATTCCGCGTTGTGGGGAAAGCGTGCGACAAGAGCAATCAGTTGCTGATCCTGAAGAAAATGTGCAACATGTAATGCAAGGTTACGACAATGAGCTATTAAACAATACCACGCTGGAACCTGATCGGCAGTTGCATTGGGAATGTTACCAAGAGTTTTTAAAAACGCTAAGCCTACTTTTACAAGGAAGGCTATCACCGTTAAGTGCGACTAATGAGGCAGGGCAACAAAAGGCATTCGTGAATTTTCAGAAAAAATGCAAGTTAAATGAACAGGAGACTTTACTGCTGCGCATGGTTTTCCAGGATGGAGTTAAAAAAAATGTAGCGGCTAAATCGCTAGGAATGAAGCCACACGAGCTAACGCGTACCGTAAATCAAGCTTTGGAACGTATTCGAAATAGTATGCGAGAGGCTAATCTAGAGATTGAAAGCATCGTATAACCATCACTCGTTCCTACGCTCCTGCGTGGGAACGCAGACGTCGTACTGGATATCCTTCGCCAGTGGTTGCCACTCAGTCGCATGGGAATCTGCTAGCAATGGGTACAGTCCATAAAAAACGGGAGAAAATGAGATATGAGTATAAAATTAAAAAAGAATGACTACATTATATCTCAACTTGGATTGCAATTTGGCCAGGTTGAAGCTAGCCTGGATAACCCAAAGCCGGACGCAGAAGAAATGGCGGCCTTATTAGATAACGGGTTAGATGCGGCTCGGAAAAAACAAGTTTTAGCGCACTTGGCTTGTGATCCAGAACTATACAGCCTTTGGTTACAGCTGATTGAATCTGCCCAGCAGATAAAAGATGATGATACCGAAAGTGTGCATGAAAAAACAAAATCCACGCAAGACATCCATACCAATAATTTTATCAATCAGTGGCGGCATTGGTTGCAGGATTTCTTTTATCCCCAGTCTGCCGCCTTGGGCGGAGGTTTCGCAACCATTGCAGTGATTGTTATGGCGGTTATTTTTACTCCCGATACATTCAATCCTTATGAACGTATTGATGGTATGTATGATCATTGGGGAGAGGCTATAGCAACCACTTGGACTACAAAACAACCTCAAGTCGAGCCCATTCAAGGGCTAACTCAACGTTCTTTTTTTGCAGCGATGAAACAATCCAGCCTTATACAAAACATCCGTGCAGGTTTTAGTTTAGGCGCCAAACAAATGGGTATGGAAAAATATCAAGCTTTCGGGTTAAATGTTGATTCATTTTTACCACCCGCTGATGCAGCGATGCCTCAATTAATCCCTGAACAAACCGAGGTGGCTCAATACTTAGGAAAACTCATCGCTTTAAATTTATTGCAATGTCAATTGCAAGACCCTAAAACTGCCACCAGCCGAAAAATACTGTTAAAACTGATTCAATCGTTAAGCACTGTACAGCATGTTGATGCCAAGCAACTCTCTAACGACATAAGAATGGTATCGACTCAGATAGAATCTGTTTGTCATTTTACTCATGCGACGATTAAGCGTTTTTGATCGTGTTAGCAAAAAATATTAGTATGCCTGATAATTAACCGAAAGCATGGCGCCTAAAAAGGTATCCTTATTTGAACTGCTCTGTTGCTGTTGATAATATGATGTCTTAAGCGCTGCTAACACATAAAAATCCGAGTTAGCAATTCGACCAGTAACCCCCGCATCAAAAGTCAAGCCAAGGCTGTTCCAATCGTCTTTTTTTGTTGCTGCATCTGCTGTCGTTTTGACTTCGTTATTAGCAAAATGATAAGCACTACCAAGCCTAGCAAAAAGTTTAAAAGCGGTATTGGTTAGTGGATAAAAACTAGCAACACTGGCACTGATACCATGAATGGTTTCGTTAAAGTGATTGACAAAGGCGTTATCACTGCTCGAAGAGGCAATAAACTGATAATCGTTTGTTGTATTTTTATAACCCATTAATCCGATAAAATGTTCATTAAAATGATAGCCGAGATAAAGATCCAGTTCACTGCGATCGACGTCCATATTATTGCGGTTAATCGTTCCGTCCGTTCTTTTAATTTCAAGTGAGTCAAACTTAAGGGTGCCGGTAAAATAATTAATACCTGCTAGCCATTGGCCTTTATGCATTTTGAGATTTGGGCCATAAAATAATCCTAGATCGGATTTGGCACCATCTAAAAAATTTTCGCTATTTTGTATTTGCCAATTGGTGAGCCAAGTATTCGCACCGACTGTCATCGAATAGCGATCCAGATTAGATTCACCCAGTGATGATTTCACTCGAGGTATCTTGATAGATCCAGGACGGCCAACTTTCGCTATGGTATTTTCAAAACCTGTCGGGCGGAATACAAATTCACCCCCCTCGTGGCCAACACCCTGAATAATGCCAGCCTCCGGGCTTTGTTTGACATTATCAGCCACTCGCTGTTGTACGTTTAACGCTAGCTCCGAAGCACTAAATAAACCATCTTTACGTTCTGTTAATTCATTGAGCAGAAAATAGGTGAACGGTGAATGCCCTGAGTGACGATAATCATCATCGACATATTCCATGCCACCCGAGGTAATAATTTGTGCGCTTTTTTTCGATTCGAATTTTTGATAACGAATCGGAATTTCTTTTGCCGGGATATTTTCTGGTTTGACAATGCGCTGGAAAGCGCGAGTATTGGTCCGGATCAGAGACCCACTAAAACAAGCATCCGATATTAATAAAGTGTTTTGCGCCTTTTTAGTAATCGCATTGAGTTTATCTCGCAACACCGAATTGCTAATAAACGTTGAATCATCACTGCCTTCAGCATCCACTGGCACCCAATAACCGACATCAGCATTTTCATCAAAATAACCATGCCCTGCATAATAAATCAGCACTTTATCACCCTCGGTGAGGGTTTCACTAAGATTGGTCAACGCCCGAATGATATCTCGACGAGTGGCATTGAGCAACAAATTAACATCCGTAAATATAAAATGATCTTGCAATAACTCATGCACGGCCTCCGCATCAGCTACGGCTGTCTGTAACGAAGCCCACTGTTGGGTAGGATCTCGATAAATATCATTGCCAATCACTAACGCGAAATAACGAGGGGACTGAGTTGCCTGCAATTCGCTTGCCGACAGCGAATGAAACAAACACAACAATAAGATTGTGATGAATATTTTCTGAAGCTCACGCAGGATCATTATTAGCTACTCATAATATAATAAGAGATCAAATTATTTACGACACTATACGGCATGTCTTGCGAAGAGAAAACTGTTAAATGTGGGATTTAAAGACAATGACTGAAAATAACTCGTAGGTGTATAAGAATATTGCTAATGAAGAAATAAAAAAAATTTCCCTATTTTTTTACGATTTGTCCGTCTCATAAAAAACAGGTGTGATAGCATGATTCAATCACTTGTTTGAACTTGGATAAATTTTATTTTATTTTGAAGGATGAGCTTTCAAGCTTAAGAGGCGACCAACCAGAAGATTCTTTTTTTGATGTCCCCAGATGGAATTGAAGTTATTTATTGGAGAAAAAATGAATTATTATCAAGTGTTTTTAGTTATATTTATTGTTTTGTTGGTTGGTTGTAAACCTGGACCCGAACCCGAAATATCAATAGAGCCACCGTGCAATACTGATAGCAATCAAAAAATGAACAACCGATCCGAATCCGCTTGGGCAATTGTTGCCGATGCTGGAAAAAATCAACAGGCCGCCCCCGGTGCTGAAGTTGCTCTGGATGGCAGCTCAAGTTTTGCACGCAAAACTGATCAAATAGTCACTCCAACAAGCTCAAATTGTCCCCAACAAACGATAGGCACTGAAACGGATACATCGACACTGACGTATCAATGGTCGCTAGTTAGTCAGCCTGATAACAGCAACCCAATCATTTCCGATCCCAAAGCGGTCAATCCCCGTCTAAAAACAGATATGGCAGGAGTCTATCGACTAAAACTTGAGGTCTCTAATCAGGATGGTAATACAAACAGCACTGAAGTCGAAATTGAAGTCGATCCCCAACACATAGGACCAACCATACAGGTCGACGCGGGTAAAAACCAATTTGTTGGCACCAATAGCAATGTCACCATCAATGAAGGTAATGGTACCATCGTCAATGGCAACAATATCACCTATCAATGGATTACGCTCAATCCCTTACCAAGCCCCACGGTTGTCAATAACATCACCAATATTATTAACCTCGAAAGCAATGAATACCAACCTCTGCAATTTAGTCCAGATGTTGCCGGTGAATATCAATTTAAATTGATTATAAAAAATGATGAAGGAACAACCAGTGAAGATGAGATCATCATCAAAGTCGATGAAGGGAAAAATAGTATTCCGGTAGCAGATGCGGGTAAAGATAAACACTATCTTGTCAGTGATACGGTTAACTTAACAGCAGCCACCAGCTATGATGCTGATAGTGATGTTTTGTCATATCAATGGTTTTTTAGCGCTAAACCCAGCTCAAGTCAGGCCACATTAGATAATACTGATGCACAAGACATCAGTTTCACTGCCGATGTCGAAGGCACTTATGTAGCAACCCTGCGAGTACGTGATGGTAAAGAAGTCAGCAGTGATGATATTAGCTCAGAATTTGACTCTGTGATGATTTTTGTTACCCAGGGCAATAATCCACCGATTGCCTTTGCTGGTGCTAACTTTTCTATGATTGCTGGCACCACGACGCAATTATATGGTGGTGGCAGTTATGATATTGATGGTGATGAACTGAGTTACCAATGGTCAGTTGAACAATTTCCAGTCGACAGCACATATACTTTGACTGATGAGATAACCATATCGCCTAATTTTACTCCAGACATGGAAGGTAGTTATGATATCCAACTGATCGTTACTGATGGCAATAATTATGCTAGTGAGCCTGTAATGATCACGGTAACTGTTGATCCTGAAGCGGCCCCAGATACTGTCGCTCCAATTACAACCGCTTCTCTCCAAGGGGGCAGTTACGACTCCGCTCAAACTGTGGAATTGATTTGCACTGATAATGACGAATCTGGTTGTAAAAATACCTATTTTACTATCGATGGTTCTGAGCCGGACATTGACTCAGATGTGTATAGTACCTCAATTAATATTGACGAGGATATGACACTTAAATATTTTTCAGTGGATAATTGGGATAATGTTGAGGAAACAGTTGTACAGGAATACACCATAAATATACCAACCAGCTATACATTAGTCGTTAATAAAAATGATGTAACAGGGGTTATAAAAAGTGACGTAGTAGGTATCGATTGTGGTGAAATTTGTTCAGCAGAGTTTGCTCCAAATACCGAAATTGTATTGACAGCGACACATCTTTCGGAATTACAAGTGCAGTGGACTGGCTGTGTATCTAACACTGATAATGAATGCACTTTACAGCTCACTAACGATACTCAAGTTGAAGTAACTTTCGTATCGACAGTAAATGAAGCCGAATCTAACGACAGTTTTTCAGAAGCAAATCTTATTGAAAGCACTAGTAATGTAATCGGTTATTTTAATTCAGGAAACGATTTAGATTATTATACCTTTGAAGTGACTGAGCGCGGCACATTCCATGCGAAACTATCCCACAGCTGGATTTTCAATTACATGCATTTGTATAACAGCACTCAAGAGGAAATAACAAAGACTAGCAACAATAAATCACATACCATGACTTATACTCTGAATCCAGGGACTTATTATATCCTGGTGTATTCAAATGGCACCGCGTATGATTTAAATCGTGCTTACAATTTGAAAATCTCAGGCACGGCACTGGGTGGTACAAGTCCGGATGGCTATGAAAGAAATGATTCATTTGATTCAGCCACGTTAATTGAAAGTGTGGGACTCTATCAGGGGTATTTTGATACCCAAAACGATGGTGATTATTATACCTTTGAAGTGACTGAGCGCGGCACATTTCATGCGAAACTATCCCACAGCTGGATTTTCAATTACATGCATTTGTATAACAGCACTCAAGAGGAAATAACAAAGACTAGCAACAATAAATCACATACCATGACTTATACTCTGAATCCAGGGACTTATTATATCCTGGTGTATTCAAATGGCACCGCGTATGATTTAAATCGTGCTTACAATTTAAAAATCTCAGGCACGGCACTGGGTGGTACAAGTCCGGATGGCTATGAAAGAAATGATTCATTTGATTCAGCCACGCTAATTGAAAGTGTGGGACTCTATCAGGGGTATTTTGATACTCAAAACGATGGTGATTATTATAAATTCGAAGTGACTGAGCGCGGCACATTTCATGCGAAACTATCCCACAGCTGGGTTTTCAATTACATGCATTTGTATAACAGCACTCAAGAGGAAATAACAAAGACTAGCAACAATAAATCACATACCATGACTTATACTCTGAATCCAGGGACTTATTATATCCTGGTGTATTCAAATGGCACCGCGTATGATTTAAATCGTGCTTACAATTTAAAAATCTCAGGCACGGCACTGGGTGGCACAAGTCCGGATGGTTATGAAGGAAATGACGGGTTTGATTCAGCCACGGCAATTGAAAGTGTGGGACTCTATCAGGGGTATTTTGATACCCAAAACGATGGTGATTATTATAAATTCGAAGTGACTGAGCACGGCACATTTCATGCGAAACTATCCCACAGCTGGGTTTTCAATTACATGCATTTGTATAACAGCACTCAAGAGGAAATAACAAAGACTAGCAACAAGAAATCACATACCATGACTTACACACTGAATCCTGGGACCTATTATATCCTCGTGTATTCAAATGGCACCGCGTATGATTTAAATCGTGCTTACAATTTAAAAATCTCAGGCACGGCACTGGGTGGTACAAGTCCGGATGGTTATGAAGGAAATGACGGGTTTGATTCAGCCACGGCAATTGAAAGTGTGGGACTCTATCAGGGGTATTTTGATACCCAAAACGATTTAGATTATTATAAATTCGAAGTGACTGAGCGCGGTACATTTCATGCGAAGCTATCCCATAGCTGGGTTTTCAATTACATGCATTTGTATAACAGCACTCAAGAAGAAATAACAAAGACTAGCAACAAGAAATCACATACCATGACTTACACACTGAATCCTGGGACCTATTATATCCTCGTGTATTCAAATGGCACCGCGTATGATTTAAATCGTGCTTACAATTTAAAAATCTCAGGCACGGCACTGGGTGGTACAAGTCCGGATGGTTATGAAGGAAATGACGGGTTTGATTCAGCCACGGCAATTGAAAGTGTGGGACTCTATCAGGGGTATTTTGATACCCAAAACGATTTAGATTATTATAAATTCGAAGTGACTGAGCGCGGTACATTTCATGCGAAGCTATCCCATAGCTGGGTTTTCAATTACATGCATTTGTATAACAGTACTCAAGAGGAAATAACAAAGACTAGCAACAAGAAATCACATACCATGACTTATACACTGAATCCTGGGACTTATTATATCCTCGTGTATTCAAATGGCACCGCGTATGATTTAAATAATGCATATAACCTAGATTTATCACTCTCCCAATAACCTTAAATTTAACCAATACAGATGGAAATCAACTTTCCATCTGTATACCTCAATACCCACGTTTTAAAAACATCTAAAGTAAATAGTCATAGTCGAAGCAACTCGACAATGGAAGACTTTTATCTTTTTTACATGGAGCAAAATAATGAAGAGAAAAATTTTAAATTACATTGGATTATTTAGTTTTATTATTTTGATGGTGGGCTGTGGAGGTGGTGGTAGCAGTGATGACACTAATTCCGCCCCCAAAGCTAAATCAGAGATGGTGGTTATTCCCACAGGTAGCTTTCAAATGGGCAATAAAAACTCACCAAATGGTACAGTGTCAGATTCATACTTTCGTAATGAGGTACCTGTACATGATGTAACGATAGCAGCTTTTCAGATAGGCAAACACGAGGTAACGTTTGCGGAATATGATCAATATTTACAATCGAAAGGGATTGATATCAGCAATATTACAGAGACATCGGATGAAGGTTATGATAATGGATGGGGTCGAGGTAATCGTCCAATGATTAATGTCTCCTGGGATGACATACAAGGTTATCTCAATTGGCTCAATACCCAGCAAGGTATTGCTTTGGATGATCCCAGGCGTTATCGTTTGCCAACCGAAGCTGAATGGGAATATGCGGCGCGGGCAGGTACAGAGAAAGCGTATAGTACAGGTTATTGTATAGATACAAGTCAAGCTAATTATAATGGTGATTTTAGTTGGAATTACATGGTACCTTTGGGAGTGACGGTAAATTGCCCAGAGACAAGTTTAAATCGACAAAAAACCGAACCCGTAGGAAGTTTTCCAGCTAATCCCTTTGACTTATATGACATGCATGGCAATGTGTGGGAATGGGTAGAAGATTGTTGGCATGATACTTATGCAGAAGCACCGAACACTGGTAGTGCCTGGTTGTCAGAGGGGGACGGTGACTGTTCGAATCGAGTAGTACGTGGTGGTTCTTGGCGGCATAATCAGTGGGATTTGCTCTCGGCGACTCGCGATGCGTTTCCCACTGATAACCGACGGCTCGACTTCGGCTTTCGCTTGGCCAGATCACTTACTAACAATCTCGCCCCCACGGCTAAGGCTGGAAGCAATCAAAGCATCAAGTTGGGTACAAAAATCAATTTAGACGCAAGTAGCAGTTTTGATCCCGAAGGTAACGAACTGAGTTATACATGGAGATTTACCGAAACACCCAATGGCAATACCGATAGCCTATCGAATGACAAATCAAAATTCTCAAGTTTCACGCCGAGTGCAGTAGGCGAATATAAAGTTGAGTTAGTGGTCAATGATAGACAAAGCGATAGTGCCCCAGATATTGTTACGATTACCGTGACAGTAGCCGATGCAGAAAATTTGCCGCCGATAGCTGATGCTGGTCAGAATCGAGAAGTAATATCGGGCGATAGTATCACTTTAAATGGCGGGAATAGCCGTGATAGCGATGACAGCATTGTAAGTTATAGTTGGGCAAGTGAAGATACTAGTATTAGTTTGAGTTCAGCGAACACTGCAACAACTACTTTCATCGCACCAGAGGTGAATGAGTCGAAGACTTATCACTTTGAATTAACAGTCACTGATAACGATGGTGAGAGCTCATCGGATACCATAGTAATAACTGTTATGCCGCGCAAGGAATCACCAACAGCCAATGCCACTGCAGATAAAACAAGAGTCGAATTAGGTCAGATAATTACTCTTGATGCCAGTAACAGTACAAATTCAAATGAAGGTAACTTAACATATCAATGGAGTGTAACATCAAGCCCTGGCAGTTCAGCACTCCTAAGTGACCCAGGAAATGTGATAACAACATTTGCACCAGATGTAGTAGGCAACTATACAATAGAGCTAACGGTAAGTGATGGGGTATCGAGTGATAGCACGACCGTGAGTTTGATGGTTAATACGGTATCGAGTTTTAAGAAACCGGAGATGATAGTGATACCGGGAGGGAGTTTTATGATGGGAGATGAGACGTTGCCGGACGGGGTTTCATTAGGCGATGATGAGTCGTGGGAAGTGCCTGTACACCAGGTGAGTATTGCAACCTTTGAGATGGGAAAATATGAAGTAACATTTAATGAGTATGATGAATATCTTAGAAATAGAGCTATTAATTCGATTAGTGATCCATCATCAATAACAGCTACCTCATCATCAGCAATAGAAGAGGCATATGACGAAGGTTGGGGGCGAGGTAATCGTCCAGTAATGAATGTCACATGGGATGAACTTCAAGCTTATCTCGATTGGCTCAATACTCAACGAGGTATTGCCTTAGATGATCCTAAACGTTATCGCTTGCCGACTGAAGCGGAGTGGGAATATGCCGCACGTGCTGGCACGACAACAACATTTAGTTGGGGAAACGAAGTTGATCATAATAAAGACAACTTAGGATCAAAGTGGAATACTAGTTGGGTAGTAGATGGAACAGCAGATCAGTGGGTCAATACTGCTCCTGTAGGTCACTTTCCTGCCAACCCTTTTGGTCTACATGATATGCATGGGAATGTGGAAGAATGGGTAGAAGATTGTTGGCATGGTGATTATACCGGCGCACCCGATGATGGTAGTGCCTGGGTGACCGATTGCAACGAAAATATCGAGTTTCGCCGTAGAGTACTTCGAGGAGGTTCTTGGCGAAGCAATTGGTGGAATTCACGTTCTGCGCATCGTAGTGAATTCTTTGCTGACTCAAAGAGAAGCTACTTCGGTTTTCGCTTGGCCAGATCGCTTACGAATAATCTCGTTCCCACAGCCAAAGCCGGAAGCAACCAAAGTATAAAATTGGGTACAAAAGTCAATTTATATGCAAATCGTAGTTTTGATCCGGAGGGTAAAGAGCTGAGTTATACCTGGCGATTTATTCTAACACCGAATAGCAATACCGATAGCCTATCGAATAACACAGCAAAACTCCCGAGTTTCACACCGAGTGCAGTAGGTGAATATAAAATTGAATTAGTGGTCAACGATGGTCAAAGCGATAGTACCCCAGACATTATCACTATTACCGTGACAGTAGCCGATGCAGAAAATTTACCGCCGATAGCTGATGCTGGTCAGAACCGAGAAGTAATATCGGGCGATAGTGTAACCTTAAATAGCGATAATAGCCGTGACAATGATAGTAATGTCATAAGTTATAGTTGGGCAAGTGAAGATACTAGTATTGACTTGAGTCCAACGAATACGGTAACAACTACTTTCATCGCTCCAGCAGTAAATGAACCTAAAACTTATCACTTTGAATTAATAGTCACTGATAACGACGGTGAGAGCTCATCGGATACCATAGTAATAACTGTTGCACCGTATAAGGAATCACCAATAGCCAATGCTACTACGGATAAAACAAAAGTCGAATTAGGTCAGATGATTACTCTTGATGCCAGTAACAGTACAAATTCAAATGAAGGTAACTTAACATATCAATGGAGTGTAACATCAAGCCCTGGCAGTTTAGCACTGCCAAGTAATCCAACCAATGTAACAACGACGTTTGTACCAGATGTAGTAGGTAGCTATATAATAGGATTAATGGTAAGCGATGGAGTATCGAGCGATAATACGACAGTGAGTTTGACGGTTACGGCTGTAAATTTTAAGAAACCGGAGATGGTAGTGATGCCTGGAGGGAGTTTTATGATGGGAGATGAGACTTCGCCGGATGGGGTTAGCAAAGGGTCCGGTGATGATGGCGAATTACCGGTGCATAAGGTGACTATTGCCACTTTTGAGATGGGAAAATATGAAGTAACGTACGATGAGTATGACGAATACCTTAAAAATAGGGCGATAAACCCGATTAGTGATCCATCGAAATTGGATGTGGGGTGGGGTCGAGGTAATCGTCCCGTAATCAACGTGTATTGGGGGGAGATTCAGGGTTATCTTAATTGGCTAAATATACAGTTAGGCATTGCCTTAGATGATCCCAAGCGTTATCGTTTACCTACCGAAGCGGAATGGGAATATGGGGCGCGGGCAGGTAGTACAACAGCATATAGTTGGGGGAATGCAATTAATCATGATAATGCAAATTATGGGGAAGATGGTTTTTATCCTGATGGTTTAGCCGTTGAAGGTACTATCGATCAGTGGGTGCATACTGCACCGGTAGGAAGTTTTCCTGCTAATGCTTGGGGCTTACACGATATGCACGGAAATGTTTGGGAGCAGGTCGAAGATTGTTCGTATGATTATACGGGGGTACCGAGTGATGGCAGTGTTAGGGTAACGAATTGTAGGGATGATAATCAGATGTTTCGGGGTGGCTCTTGGTCCAGTACACCGAGGCAATTGCGCTCGTCGTTCCGTGGGAATAGCCCTCTGCGCCGTATATTCGACATCGATAACAGCATCGGCTTTCGTTTAGCCAGAACACTTTAATTTATCTCTTTTTCTTATTTAATTCAGCGCTTCGCGCTGAATTAAATTTTTCAGAGACATGGATGGTCGGCTAATAACTAAATCAACCCAAAGTACTGCAAGAATGGTTTTGTGTCATGATTCATCATTGAAAGTTGTCTGTTTGGATGCATTTCTACATCCATTTAATCTAAATAGACAACTTAAAATTAACAAAAAAATGTTTTCAAAAATTAAACTTCTAAAGCAATAGATCACCAAAACAAAAGTTTTTTGCTGTGTCCAAATGGAATGGAAGTTATCGATGGAGAAAAAAAATGAATTATTATCGATTTTTTATTGTTGTATTTAATATCTTGTTGTTGGTTGCTTGTGGTGGAGGCGGAGGAGGAGGTGATGAACAACCACCTCTGGAAAACTGCTCTAATACTACTAACCAAAAAATAAACAACCGGGCTGAATCCAACTGGGCGATTGTTGCCGATGCCGGAAAAAATCAACAAGCCGTGCCTGGTGCAGAGGTCAGCCTTGATGCCAGCTCAAGTTATGCTCACAACAACAATACCGCTTGCGCAACCTCAACTTCGTCTGACGTATTAGCCTCTCTGAGTTATCAGTGGTCGTTACTCGATAAGCCTGATGGTAGCAACCCCGTCATTTCCGATACCAACGCGGTCAATCCACGCCTTAAAACTGATGTAGCGGGTACCTATCGGCTAAAACTTGAGGTGTCGACCCAAGATGGTGCTACAAACAGCACTGAAGTCGAAATTGAGGTCGATCCCCAAAACCTCGGGCCGAACGTTCAAGTGGATGCTGGGAAAAACCAATTTGTTGGCACTAACAGCAATGTCGTTATCAACCAAGGTAATGGCACGGTAATCAATGGTGACAACATCACCTATCAATGGGTCACGGTAAATAACTTACCAAGTACCACCATTATCAATAATATCACCAACATTAACATTGAAACCAATGAGTTTAAACCTTTGCAATTTAGTCCCGATGTTGCCGGTGATTATCAATTTAAACTGATTATCAAAAATGCTGAAGGAAAAACTAGTGAAGATGAGGTCACTGTTAAAGTGGATGATGGGAAAAATAGTATTCCGGTAGCGGATTCTGGTAAAGATAAACACCACCTTGTTAATGACACAGTTAATTTAAGTGCAGCCAAGAGTTATGATGCCGATGATGATACTTTAACGTATCAATGGTTTTTCAGCGCTAAACCCGACTCAAGCCAAGCAACATTAAATAATACTGATACACAGGACACCAGTTTCACCGCCGATGTCGAAGGCACTTATGTGGCGACTCTGCGAGTACGCGATGGCAAAGAATTCAGCGGTGATGATATTAGCTCGGAATTTGATTCTGTGATGATTATTGTCACCAAAGGTAACAATGCACCGGTTTCCTTTGCTGGTGCCAATTTTTCCATGGTTGCCGGTAAAAAGACTCAATTATATGGTGGTGGCAGTTATGATATTGATGGCGATGAACTAAGTTACCAGTGGTCAATTGAAGGAAATCCGCCAGGCAGTGCATATTCCTTAGCGAATGAAACAACCATATCCCCAAGCTTTACACCCGACTTGCAGGGCAATTATTCCATAAAGCTCATTGTCACCGATAGCAATGGCCATATTAGCGAACCATCTACGATTACCATAACAGTGAACCCACCACCATCGGATACCACGGCTCCAGTGACCACCGTCTCTCCGCAAGGAGGAAGTTACGACGCGGCTCAGAGTGTTTCATTGATTTGCACTGATAATGCGGGGACTGGTTGTAAGAATACCTATTACACGACAGATGGTTCTGAACCAACCATTGATTCGCAGGTTTATACGACAGCAATTAATATTGATCAAGACATGATGCTTAAATATTTTTCGGTGGATCATTCGGATAATTCTGAGGCGACAATAATACAGGAATACATAATTTCTGAGACTAATAAAACGATGACCATAACACATAATGATCCCTTAGCCTTAGTCGTAAGTGATATAGTAGGCATTAATTGTGGAGAGCTTTGTGTAGCAGAATATCCAGCCAATACAGAAGTCGTTTTAACAGCAACACATTCTGAACAAAAAAAGGCGGTTTGGTCTGGCTGTACTTCGATTGAAGTCAATAAATGTTCTGTGCAGTTAACCAATGATATAGAAGTTTGGGTAACTTTCGTGTCCAGCATGACTGAAAGTGTATCAAATGATACCTTTGAAACAGCAGACAAAGTTATTAACAGCAATGTTGTCAATGGTTTTTATAATACAGAAAATGATATCGATTATTACAGCTTTGAAATCACCGAACGTGGTACCTTCCAGGCAACCATCGCTCACAGCAGTGTCAAAAGTTTTATAAAACTATATAATGCACAACGTGAGGCCATAGCAGATTCAGGGGGATGTTGTGGAACGAAAACACATACAATTACTTATACCTTAGACCCTGGTAGCTATTATTTATCTGTTGCCTCGAATTCAAAACTTGATTTGACCACTCCATATAATCTGAGCTTAGCAGGGACAGTATTTGGTATAAGCAGTCCAGACCAATACGAAGATAATGGCACCTTTGATACTGCGGCTAAAATTACCGGTGAAGGCGCTTATCTGGGATATTTTGATACCCATAATGATTCTGACTTTTATGCCATTGAAGTCACCGCTGCTGGGACTTTTTATGCAACAACTTCGCATGATAAAGTCCTACATTACATATATTTGTATGATAGTTTTCAAGAAGAAATAACAAAAGTAGGTATAGGCAAAACGAACACCTTAACCTATTCCTTGTCCCCTGGCACATATTATATCCAAGTCATTTCATATAACACAGCATATGATTTGAATAAAGCATATAATTTACAATTATCGGGTACGGTATTGGGTAGCAGCAGCCCGGATAGTTATGAAGAAAATGATACCTTTGATACAGCTATAGAGATAACCGGCGCAGGAACTTATCAGGGGTATTTTGACACCCAAACCGATTCCGACTTTTATGTTTTGGAAGTGGCTTCTGCCGGGACTTTTCATGCAACAATTTCCCACAATAAAATTTCAAGTTACATATACTTATATGATAACTTTCAGGAACAAAAAGTAAGAGAATATATAGATAAAACACACACCTTAACCTATTCCCTCTCCCCTGGCACATACTACATCCGCGTAGTTTCATACAGTAAAGAGTATGATTTAGACAATGCCTATCATTTACAATTGTCAGGTACGGTATTAGGTGGTAGCAGCCCGGATAGTTTTGAAGAGAATGATTCCTTTGATACTGCTACTGAAATAACCAGCGCGGGAACTTATCAAGGATATTTTGATACCCGGAACGATTCCGATTTTTATGTTTTTAACGTGACTTCTTCCGGGACTTTTTATGCGGCCATTTCTCATAATAAAGTTTCAAGTTATCTACATTTATACGATAATTCACAAAAACAAATGGTGCGCACAGACAGAGCGAAAATAGGCACTTTAACCTACTCACTCACCCCTGGGGTCTATTATATTAAAGTGATTTCATACAGCACAGAATACGATTTAGATAATGCCTATGATTTACAATTCTCCGGTACGGTATTGGGCAGTAGTAGTCCGGATAGTTTTGAAGAAAATGATTCTTTTGCTACCGCGACAGAGGTTACCAGTGCAAGCACTTATCAAGGCTATTTTGATACCCAAACGGATTCCGACTTTTATGTTTTTGACGTAATTTCTGCGGGAACTTTTTATGCGACAATTTTCCATAACAAAGTTTCAAGCCACATTTATTTATATGATAATACACAAAAACAACTCACAATAACGGATCGAGCGAAAGCGGGTACCTTGGCCTATTCACTGTCTCCAGGTACCTATTATGTCAAAGTCATTTCGTATAAAACAGAATATGATTTAGATAACGCCTATGACTTGCAATTTTCGGGGACGGTTTTAGGTAGCAGTAGCCCGGACAGTTTTGAAGAAAATGATTCCTTTGATACTGCGACAAGCATAACTAGTACGGGTACTTATCAAGGGTATTTCGATACCCAAAACGATTCAGATCATTATGTTTTTGAAGTGACTGCAGCAGGCACCTTACAGGCAGCAATCTCCCACAATACCGTTTCAAGCGATATTTATTTGTATGATAGTTCGCAAAAGCAGTTAACTGTCACAAATAGAGCCAAAACAAATAATACCTTGAGTCATTCTGTATCCCCCGGCACATACTATGTTCGTGTCATTTCAAGTCAAGAAAAATATGATGTAAACACTCCGTATAGCTTAGAGCTATCCATGAGTCAGTAAGGACTGGTTTAATCAGCACAGGTGGAAATTCTATTTCCATCTGTGTGCGTTACATGAATAGAGCAAAGTCAATCCCGTAAAAATACATCTATCCTTTAAAGTCTGAGCAATAACTTCAATCTAACCACTAAGAAAATACTACAATTTTATTTTTTCTTAAAAAAAACCCGGCAAAAAACTTCCTTGTCCGTCTAATACCATTATCTACGGAAAAAAACAAATCGGAGGGTTTATGTGTCTATTTGTTCAATGGTATTTGATATTGTTAATCATTGGTTTGGCGCTGACAGGTTGTGGAGCTGGATCGACAGTAAGTGACAATGCAGCATATACGTCACCTCCCTCAGCCAGTTATCCGCCTAACCCAACAATCATTGATGATGTAGCGAATCAAGAAGAGTTTACCGAATTTAAAGAGAACAGCTTTATTGAGGTAACCACATCGCCCAAGTCCACCTTTGGGTTGGATGTAGATACGGCTTCGTATAGTGTGATTCGTCGTGATCTTGAGCGTGGTAACTTACCACCGATAGAGGCGATTCGAATCGAAGAGATGGTTAATTTTTTCAAATATGACTATCCCGAACCCCAAGAAAATGAAATATTTTCTGTCTCTACCGAGATCGCTGTTGCCCCTTGGCATGGAGAGCATTATTTAATCTCAATTGGACTCAAGGGAAAAAGCATTCCATTGGATAATATACCTGCCTCTAATTTAGTCTTGTTATTGGATGTTTCTGGGTCGATGGACTCAAGTATGCAAATTGTAAAAAGTGCTATGCAAATGTTAACCGATCAATTGCGTGAGCAGGATATCGTTTCATTAGTGACTTATTCATCTTCAGTAACGGTTCAGCTAGAAGGCGTGGCAGGTAGTGATAAACAACGTATTCAAAATACAATTGATGAATTGAATGCCGGTGGCAGTACCGCTGGTGGGCCTGCGTTGCAAACCGCTTATGAGATTGCCCAAAATTATAAAATTATTGATGGTAATAACCGCATTATTTTAATCACCGATGGTGATTTTAATGTTGGGCCTAGCTCACAAACCGAGCTTATCGACATGGTCGAACAAAACCGCGACTCAGGTATTTATATTAGTGTTGCCGGTGTTGGTATGGGTAACATTAAAGACAACAAAATGGAAGCCATTGCGGATCATGGCAATGGAAATTATGCATATATTGATACCTTAAGTGAAGCGCAGCGAGTTTTTGTTGAAGAATTTGGCTCAACGCTATTAACCATTGCAAAAGACGTAAAGGCGCAAATTCACTTCAACCCAACGCTCGTCAGTCAATATCGATTAATCGGTTATGAAAATCGGGTATTGGACAATGATGACTTCGATAATGATAAAAAAGATGCTGGCGATCTTGGTTCTGGACATACGGTCACTGCATTTTATGAAGTTATTCCTAATTCCTCTCCCATCGATACCCGTGACGATACAGTCGAATTCGGTGAACATGAATGGGCAAAACTAGAATTGCGGTATAAACAACCTGAGGCCGAAGAAAGTCAATTAATATCGACGAGCATTAATAGTGCAGATCCGACAATTGAAACTCCTTCTGAAAATTTTATATTTGCCGCTGCCATCGCAGAGCTGGGCTTATTGTTGCTGCACTCTGGTCACAAAGCCGATGCCAATTATAATCATGTGATACAGCAAGCGTCGAGTGCAAAGGGTAGTGATGAACAAGGATATCGAGCAGAATTCATTCGTTTAGCTAATATCGCCAGAACCTTGACAGAATAAAACCGCAGAGGTGCGAAATTGGAGATTAATTTCTAAGATGGGTTGAACCGGCATTGGGCAGTCTATCATTTGATCTTATTTGATTGTTGATTCCACGAAGATATATCCAGGTCATTCCATATAATACTGGATGTAATTTATACGGCACATATAACTTGTCATTGTCAATAGCCCAATAACCTTAAACGTAATCAACCCAGACGGAAGTAAACTTGCCAATTAAACACCGCATGAAAATAGTTTGATCAATGTTTTAGCATCACCGGGTGTTAATTTAATGACACTTGACTCAGGCGCTAAATTGGAAAAATACTTTAACAAATTATTTAGAGATGGCGATTGATAGTGCTTTACAGGCGTGCAGCAACACCATATATTTACATTATTAACCACAACCATAGGATAATTTAAAGAAATGGGTCATAAATGGATTGTTTTATTTATTGTATTGAGTTTATTTTTTGTATCAGCTTGTAGCACTATCCAGGAGAAAGCCGTAGAAATTCTCAAGTCACAGGTTTTAGGGGAAAATAGTGACACCCGTGTGAGTACCAATACTCATACGTCAAGCACGCAGATTACTACCAGAGAATCTAACAACATTGATATTCGTACAGAACGATATGATAGCGAAGCCTTAGATAAATACTTCAAATCATTAAAGCATGCCGTACAATTTATTACTGGTACCACCTATGAAACCTCAATTCAGACCGGTTGGTTACAGATGTGGTCGGGGATGGTTGTTGGGCAAATGCGTGTATCAAAAATCGAAGTAGAAGAGTGGCCTTTACAGGCTCGCGAAGAAGGTTGGCAGGTGATGGGATCACGCATTGAAAAATACAATAAAATCTTTGAAGAGAATAGAACGAGAATTATGTCCGATGAACGCTATGATCAAGCCCTGAGGGCTTCGCTGAAAAACTTGGAGCTGTTAACTGAACAAAATATGTTAACAGATGGCCAACAGTTTGTTGCTCAATAAAAGGCGAGGGTATATCCACCAACAATCAGAGAACGGACCTTATGTTTGTTTAATAATACAATCATGCCAAAATTAATCCACGATCAACATGTTTCTATTATTACAAGTAATGGAGGAAGAGTGAGATGCTAAGTACGGTAGCTCCGTGGGATATGGTTGCTGAAGGTTATGCCAAGACAACGATGAAGCTATTTCAAGGGTACGTGGAAAGGGCAATTGAGCTTGCCGAATTGTCTGAGGAAAGTTGTATTCTTGATGTGGCTTGTGGTCCGGGGACGTTAGCACTGCAAGCAGCCAATCTTGTTAGTTCTGTTCATGCGATCGATTTTTCTGAGGCTATGATTGCTATATTGCAAGCGCATATAGGAAGCAATAAGATTGGCAATATAGAGACAACCTGTGGGGATGGCCAAGATCTTCCTTATGAAGATGATTTATTTGATGTGGCGTTTTCTATGTTTGGTTTAATGTTTTTTCCTGATCGAAAACGAGGCTATTCAGAAATATATCGAACCTTGAAACCGGGCGGAAAAATATTGGTGTCTAGCTGGGCGCCAGTTTCTCGATCTCCCGCGATGCAGGCGATGTTTGGTGCAGTAAGGGCAATGAAGCCGGAAATACCAGAACCTCAGACAAATATGGAATCTCTCGAAAATCCGGATTTTTTAAAAAATGAATTAACCAATGCCGGCTTTCGAGATATTGAGGTTCATTCAGTAACGAAAACATTCCCAGTTATCTCCATTGAAACTTTCTGGCGTGATATGCTGGAGGGAAGTGCACCTATTCTTATGATGAAAAATAGTATGCAGCCGAGTGAATGGAAAGAAAAAGAGAAAATTGCTCTGCAACATTTAGAATCAACAATAACGACTGTTCCTTCATCGCTTTCATCTGATGCTTGGTTTGGTTATGGTATCAAATAGTCGGTCCAGCTTGGTATTGGTGGGTTTCGCTTTTCTCTACCCATTCTGCACTTGATTGGATATTAACTTCCAGATCTATAATGTGAGTATTTCTTCACATTTTTGAAATAATTTTTTCTTGGTTTTCCAAAAGAAAAGTTTCCACGATTGATTTACGCGTATTTCCTATTGTTAAGAATATCAGTTGTGACGGATTGCATATGCAACACATGTTTAACATCGGGAGAAGTTTCATCCAATCGAGTCACGAGCTTAGGTGACAAGTTTTCATCAAGCAATAGCATTACGCACCATAGAGCGTTTAAATAAATCCAGCATAGAGCTATTATCATTTTGGTTGCCATATCCACCGTTGTTTGGTGCATGGAATGCACCCTACCTCGCTATATGGCCAAGCAAAGAGTTGGATACGGATACGATTATTTACGATGGATAAAGATATTTTTTGTCGTTTACATTCAATTGACTCATTTCTTCGGGGAGTGTGAAATTTATCTGTCAAGAACATTTGTTAATTAACGGGAAGTGTCGTAGTGACGTCATTAATCACTATTTTTGTCGACTCAAAGGCACTGATGTCCTGATTAATATTAAGCGTGATGGAGTTTTTTAGGATGTTTTTAACTTCATCGATATTATTTTTAAGCGCGTCAATTTGATAGGTATAGAGTATAATACCTTTTTCTCCGAGTATTTCTTTTAAATTTGATTTGCGAGCGAAAAACGAACCGATGACGATATGGAATATATTGGAGTTAGCCACCATCGTTTTTATTGTTGACTTGTTATAGTTGGTAGAGCTATTCTCGCCGCCATCGGTTGCCAGCACCAGTAATTTAATATTTTTTTCTAAGTTATTTAATTGTTCAATGGCGTTACCCCAGGCATCATATAAAGCCGTGGAACCTTGTATTTGGTTTTGATCGTAAGCCAATTGATTGGCTATGCTGGAGTCATCGGTATGGAAGCCCGGTAAAATATCATAAACATGGGTCTCAAAGCGGGTCACACTGCGCTCAGATCCGGCGGCAACAATATCATCAAATTCTTGCATATATGCTCCAATGGTTTGTAGATCAGAAACAAACATACTGCCAGAATAATCTTGTACGTATGCGATAGCAGCTGGCGTATCACTCCATGGCGTGCCAATGTCAAAATCAGTGATGATAGATTCAGTGCCTTGGCTATCAACGCCATTGATTTGAATGTCTTCTTTATTCATTGTACTGAAATCGAGTCCATCCGAAAAAAATGCGCCTAAAACGATTTTTTTATTCTGGCTTGATATTGCAGAGAATGCATAAATTTTATCTTTTTCTGCTGCTAACTTTTCTTTGAAGGGTGAATCTGAGCCTAGACTCAGATTTTTATTCGAACTGATCGTGGGTAATACTAAATTGGCAAAGGCGTCGCGGCAAGATTGACTCAAATCATTGCCATTGGCATCAATGGCGGCTTCAATATCATCCAGTGAGTCAATATTTTCATTTTGGCAATTATCATAAACGGCTTGCAAGCTTGCTTCGGCTTCTTCGACGTCATCGATACTACAGCCGCCTAGGATCAAGATAAATAATGGAAAAAAAATGGACAATCTCGTGTGCATAATCAAAGCTCGTTATGTAAAGTGACATATTAAGGGAAGAAAATTAAATATCATTTCATGCTTATCACAACCTACCACTCATTTTAACTTATTAATTCAATTACATCTTCATAAATCGTTTCAAGATATTTTTCAAATGCTTTTTTGTATTCAGGGATGGCGTTGGGGTGGTGGTTTAATTAATGATTCAGCGGGAATGCCTAGTTGTTGATGCAGGCGCCAAATCATTTTCAACGTTAACGATCGCTTATGGTTGAGTATTTCATAAACCCGGTTACTCTTGCCGATCATCGGTTCTAGGTCCTTCACAGTTAAACCTTTTTGCTCCATTTCGAACTTAATAGCTTCAACAGGATCTGGTAGATCAAGCGGATAGTGTTTCCGTTCATAAGTCTCAACCAGTGTCACCAGCACATCCAATTTTTCACCTTCGGGCGAGTCTAATTCCGCCATCATCAGTGTATCAATTTCGTTTAATGTTGCTCGGTAATCTGCATCAGTTTTAATGGGTTTAATGTCCACTCGTGTATCCTCTAGGCATTAAATGGTTTGTGCATCGATTTGGTCATACTGAGCATGAGTGCCGATGAATCGTATGTATACGACTCGATAGGCATAGTTAACCCAAACAATCAGTCGGTACTTGTTGCCAGCGATGTTAAATACAGCCCGTCTGTCCTTCAGAATGTTGGCACTACCAAAATCCTGTTGTACTTCGGTTGGCGAGGCCCAGTCTGCTTTTAGCGCATGTCTATACCAAGCCAAGGTTGGCTCAGTTGCATCTGCATAATTTGGATTCTGTTCCCAGAACTCTTTTAGTGTTGATAGTCCTAAAATGGGACTATTGCAAATATTGATTCAACTCCAAGCCTTCTCTCTGAGGGAAATTATAGAAAGAATCAAAATAAGTTATTCACCAAATCAACATTTGCTCTTTTAGTGAAGAAAAAAATTCAGTATAATTTCTTCACCAAATCAGCATTTGTTGATTTGGTGGATAATATTTATCAGATATAGCCATCGTAAATTATTGGTAGATACGGTGAATATTTAATCTCTCATTCACAAGCGTAATTAAAATATTTGAATTATCAATATGTTAAATTTTTTCTCACTCTGTAAGCAAAAACGATTAATATCACTACATTAATACGACGATGCAACAATTCTACGGACGTCAACAAGAACTCAATAAACTTGAGTTCTTGACCAAAAAACATACCGCAAGTCTCGCTGTCATCAAAGGGCGGCGGCGTATTGGCAAAAGCCGCTTAATCGAACAGTTTTGTACAAAATATCAACACTATATTTTTATCGGCCAGCCACCCTCACTCGGTTTTGACGGTCAACAAGAACGTGAAGACTTTGCTCATCAGTTATCGCGCCAATTACAAATCCCAACACCACGAGCGGATGACTGGGGGGATTTATTGTGGCACTTGAGTGATCGAGTCAAAAAGGGTCGTGTTGTTATTGTGCTTGACGAAATTAATTGGTTAGGACATCGCGATGCCAGTTTTTTAGGAAAACTCAAATCTGCTTGGGATCTTTGTTTTTCGAAAAACCCGAAGTTAATTTTGATTTTAAGTGGCTCACTCACAGGTTGGATTGAACGTAATATTCTCCATCATACTGGGTTTGTTGGTCGGATTTCGCTGGATCTTACCCTCAAGGAACTTCCCCTGGCTGATTGCCATTTATTTTGGAAACAAACCAGGCAATGGTCAAATTATGATAAATTCAAGTTACTCACTATCACCGGTGGTGTACCGCGATACTTAGAAGAAATATTGCTTGATCTTGATGCGGAACAAAATATCCGACGCATGTGTTTCGAGCCCGAAGGTTATTTATTTAATGAATTTGAACAAATTTTTTCTGACTTATTTTCACAGCGCAATGCGATTTACCACAATTTGCTTGAGTTGTTAATTAATGGTCCTTTAGAGCTGAATGACATTTACCAAGCATTGAAAGTAGAAAAATCAGGCCTCATCGGCGAATATTTAAATGACTTAAGTAAAGCAGGATTTATCACACGCGATTACACATGGAAAATTAATTCCGGTCGAGAATCAAAACTCAGTCGTTATCGTGTCTCTGACAATTATCTGCGATTTTATTTAAAATATATTAAACTCAATCGGCGGCGTATTGAACGAGACACCATCAAACGGCTGCCCGCGCTTGATAGTATTTTAGGGTTACAATTTGAAAATTTAGTGCTCAATAATCGACAAAAACTCTTCGAGTTATTAGGGCTTGATGTGGATGATATTGTCTATGACAACCCCTTTTTTCAAAACAAAACATTACGCCAAAAGGGCTGCCAAATTGACTACATGATTCAAACCCGTTTTAACGTACTTTATATTTTTGAAGTCAAATATCACAAAACGCCTATTAGCCCGACAATTATTACTGAAGTAAAAGAAAAAGTTGATCGCCTATTGCTACCCAAGAATTTTTCCTATCGCCATGGGCTCATTCATGTTAACGGTGTCTCAAGCAAAGTTATTGACAGTGATTTTTTTAATTTTATTATCGATTTTTCAAAGTTTTTAAATCACTCATAGTTGTTAGGAAGTGACTTCTTTTTTCGTTTGTCAAATATCGAGTATTTAGATTACCCAGACAACTCTCCAGTATCTCGCGGTAGATGCCAGGAAACAATAACCGTTGCAATGGTCACTAACACACCCAACCATATCATGGTGACAACAGGATCAACCCCGATGCCTGCGATAATGGCATAAACGCCAGAGGCGAGAAGCATGGTGAGATTCTCAAAGAAATTTTGAATGGCAACGGCGCCGCCACTGCCTATTGTTTTATGTCCAATGTCTTGCAGCGCAGCATTGATGGGGACCACAAAAAGGCCACCACATACGCCCGCTGAAAACAGTGCTATGCGTACCAACCAAATATTATCCATGGTGGCTAATACCACAATGACGACTCCCATCGCGTACGCCGCCAACCGTGCTCGGCGAAGGTAAGCCATGGGAATTAGTCGTGGTACCAAAATAGAACCAACGGCGATCCCAATGGCGACAAACATCGTAAGCATTGCAATATCCGTCGTCGAGTGAATGAATAATACCGCAGGCACCCAAGCGATTAGCAAAATACGCAAGACTGTTGCCGCTGCCCAAAATAGACTAACGCCTAATGTAGAAAAACGTGCACGAGGTGTGGCGAGCAATCCCTTCATTTGTTGAGTGAAAATTCTCAATGCATTGCCTTTATTGGTGCCAACAACCTGATCATGTTTAATGGTTAATGCAATCAGTGCTGAAACAAAGTACAAGCTCATAACTACAATTAACGCTACGATGATAGAATATTCTGATAAAAATGCACCGATGACGGTGCCACCGAGTATTGCCAATATTGTTGAACCTTCTATCCAGCCATTGGCTTTAACCAAAGATTTCTCATCGACTAGTTCTGGAAGGATTCCATATTTAGCCGGACTATAAGCTGCCGCACCAAAACCAATAACAGCATAAGCGATAAGTGGCTCTACATGAAAAAACAGCATGGCTGCACCGATGGATTTAATCACATTGGCCGCAAATAATACCTTGGGTTTCGGCCTTGCATCAGCAAATCGTCCTACCCAAGGGGCGAGTGTTACGAAAGCGACCAAGAAGGCCGCCTGCAGTGCTGGAATATACCAGCTGCCTGCTTCAGCTTGTTTTATCACCATGGTGATGACGGTAAATAACACGGCATTGTCTGCAAATGCCGTGAGAAATTGAGTGGCTAATACACGATATATTTTGTTGTTCATTGTTAGGCTGCCAACATTTTAGTTGCTGAAACATAATCGATTTTACCTGTGCCTAGCACCGGGATATTTGCAACATGAACTATTTTTCGAGGGACTCCTATTTCTGTCACTCTATCGTTTTTGGCTTGCATCAATAAAGAGGTGCGGTCGGCATTATCTAGTGTGGTTAGCAAAACAATCTGCTCTCCTTTTCGTTTATCAGGAATGGAGATGGCCGCATGCAAAGCATTTGGCCAAACTTTACTGGCCAATACTTCAACCGATGTCAGCGAAATCATTTCACCCGCGATTTTTGCAAAACGTTTAGCACGACCACAGATACGAATAAAACCATCTTCGTCAATGGTGACGATATCGCCGGTATCATACCATCCATCGCCTGCTTCACCACTCGGTGGTACTAACACACCAGGGTTATCATGCAACAAATACCCTTGCATCACATTAGGACCTTTCACCAATAAACGATGCCCTTGTTGTAGGCCAGGCACGTTAACCAGACGATATTCCATACCTGGCATTAAGCGGCCAACCGTTCCTGGGCGACTTGCCAGTGGTGTATTGCCAGCAATCACAGGACTGGTTTCAGTGGCGCCATAACCTTCAAAGATACGAACACCGAATTTATCCTGCCATGTCCGTCGCACTTCGTCCTGCAATTTTTCTGCACCGGCAAAAACGTAACGTAGACTGTAGAAATCATAAACATCGGCAAAGCGCGCATATCCAGCAAGAAAAGTATTGGTACCGAATAACAAGGTGGCATTAATTCCATAGGCGACTTCAGGGACGGCGCGGTAGTGTAAAGGCGAAGGATAAAAGAATGTCCGAACACCGGAGGTTATCGGAAGAATCATGCCAGCACTCAAACCAAAAGAGTGAAATAATGGCAAAGCGTTTAGCGCAATATCTTGCGCATTAAAATCAATCTGTGAACGCAATTGCTGCACATTCGCCATTAAATTTCCATGGGATAATACAACGCCTTTAGGCAGGCCTTCTGAGCCAGAGGTAAACAGAATCACGGCTTTTTGTTTTACATGACGTGAAGCCAATCGTGTTAAATATCCATCGAAACGACTCTTTAACCAGCCTGTTAATTTATCAAGCCAACGTATATTCATCGCGATGTCTTCGAGATAGATCAACTCGACTTTTTCAGCTAATGCATTCTCCGCCTGTTCTAATTTTGCTTGCTGAATAAATCGGCGAGAGGTAATTATGCGATTCAATTGAGCGGTTTCACAAGCCGCCATCATTCCTTGTGGACCCGTCGTATAATTGAGCATGGCTGGCACTTTACCATATAACTGCAATCCCCAGAATGTCGCAACAGTGGCCAACGTGTTGGGCAATAAAACACCAACAATGTCATCAGCGTCGCTAAGCTTAACCAGCTGTTTACCAAGCACCACTGAGCCGGTTAGTAGTTTATTATAGCTCATCGGCTGGCGATTAATATCTTCGGCAATAATATGTGAACCACCATGGATACGACGCGCTTCCAACAAATGTTCTGTTAATGTTTGGTCCTTATTTGCTGTTTCATACATCATATCGCTCATCATCTCTGATAACAGTTTTCCCGCTTGTTCTCGGCGTTGACGCCCTTTGTATTGCTCGGCAATCTCTAATTGGCGTGGCGCTTGAACAGTTAGCGTAATTTTTGGGAACCAGCTTAATCGGACTCGTCCGCGCAGGCGGGAAAAGGGTGAATATTGCGCACCATCAATACGAATAGGTAACAGGGTTGCATTGGTTTTGACTGCCACAAGCCCTGGGCCGGGATAGATTTTCATTAACGAACCGGTTACGGTGATGCGTCCTTCCGGAAAAATCACTACACATCCTCCCTTCTCAAGGCGACGAATAAGTGATCGAATAGAGAGCGGATTGCTGGGATCAATCGGAAATAAACTGCCCAACTGAGCAGCTAGCCGACCGATCCAGCGACGAGCAACATAAGTGTTAATGGCAAACGTGGCTGGCACCGGCAGGTAGGCATAAAGCAGTACTGCATCGAGAAATGATGTGTGATTAGCGATGACTAATGTTCGCTGGCTAAATTGCTTGAGATGCTCCGCACCTTTTACTTCAACCCGATAGAGTTTTGTTAATAACCAGCGGATAATTATTTTTAACATGCTTGCTTCCTTTTGATTGATCAGTTGGTAAGGAATGGGTACGCAATAACTTCCCGGTTTCGCATCTCATCTTCAGCCCGTCTTGGCCCGTTCTTCCCTCACAAAAGCTCGAAATAGAACCACTATTCCTGCACTTTTGTTCACTCAGAACGAACCAATACAAACCAAATATGAGCGCCAAAGAGGGAAGTTATCACGTCACCCATTCCTAACGTAGCTAAATGATCGTGCAAAGAAGCGAATAAACAAACTTATTTACGATAAGTATCATTCATATATGCAAGCAGTATATTATTTGTATACTTTTAGGCAGTTTTTTTCCGAATCAAGGGTTTAAACACCTCTAGCTCCCAAGGTCGCATTGCTATCATGAGTCCTATGCTGTGACGTTTTTCCAGTGGTAATTGGGCATCTTGACGATGTAGATCAGCAAACTCCATGGTCAGATTATGCATTTTATTAAGTAGCTGCCGGGTCGAGGCATCTCCTAGCAAGCCAAACAAAAATCGGCGATGCGCGAGTTCTCCCCTAAATCCCGATTGCAGAAATTGCTTTTGAATTTTTTTCTCGAAGAATCCTTCGATCGGACCATTTGCAACCCAACGAAAGTCTTCGTCGATGCGCAGTTTAATTCGATTGTTTGGTAAGAGATCGATAATCATCAGCTTATCCAGTTTTGCCAGACACCGGATACAATCCGTTTCAGAGATAAGATAGTTGCTAATGATCTCGTTAAAGGTGAGATGGTTGCGCACACTGACTGCCACTAGCAACAGTTTTTCATCTTTTACCAGCTCCTTTTCCTGCTCAAGTGTTAACTGACTAATACGTTGTCGAGACTCTTGATAGAGTTGAAAGAGATCGGTCAATTCCATCTGCATTAATCGGCAGATGTCTTCTAAACGTTGCAGAGTAAATCGTTTTGAAACAAATAGTCGTTTTACGTTTGCCTCACTCATATCGAGTTTACGAGCCACTTCAGCATAAGTCAGATTGTGGCTTTTCAAAGATTTTTTCAGTGTTTTTATCAGTTCTGAGGTTTGTGCCATAGCGTTACCTAATGTCATTTGAGTAGATATACTCGTAGCGTCTGAGATTTAGGCTTTATTGCTGGCCTATTTTCGCCCTGACGGCGTCGCCTAATGCGCCTACTGTTGGTGTCACTCCTCGTCGTTCCGCCTTGTCAGAACAAAAATATGCGCCGCACTCAACACCTAAATATCAAACGCCACGAGTATAGTATATTTTTTCTATACTACACAATCACAATTCATATACAAAGTAAAAAAAGATTTATTTATTCAGTCCCATCACCAACAATAGCTTTCAACATTAATAACGGAGATCATCATGTCAATTTTTAAGCGTCTATCCGCCACTCTGGTATCTCGTATCGATCACGTTGTTGGTGAAATTGAAAATCACGATGCAGTGATTCAAGCAACGCTGAGTGATATGCGTAAAAAAATCGCTGAAGCCAAAGTCAGGTTGAGGCAAGTACGTCACGAGCAGCAACAGCTAAAACATCAGCTGCAAGAGCAACAGGACAATGGATTGCTATGGCGCAAACGAGCGATTGAATGTGCAAAAGAGAATGAAGATAAAGCCTTGGAATGTCTTAGTCGCCGTCGTTGCTGCCAACAAAAGGCTAAAACCCTGGAAAAAACCTTAGAGCAATATACACAGACAGCTGACAGACTGGCTCAAGATATCGAAACAAGTCAACAACGCCAGACAGAAATGAAACAAAAACTCACATTAATGCGAGCACGCCAATCAACGAGTTTAGCACTCAATGCCACCGATGAAGTCAGCAACCATTGCGCAAACGCTTTAGAAGATTCTTTTAATCGTTGGGAAGTGAGTATTGCTCAAACAGAAATTTCCTTGGATGTGGACGATGCCACCGACACGTTAGAGCAAGATTTTATTAGCCAGGAGCAACAAGAGGTATTGCAAAAAGAACTGATGGCACTGCTCGCTGAGGAGGAACAAAAATGAAACAGCCTACAGATGTTTGGGTCGAGGAAAACGATCAGCAAAAAATGGTGAAAAAAGAATCCAGTCTCATGAAAAATATACCAACCTTGCTGCGTATATTGGGCGCTGGTGCGGTGTTAATTGCGACCTATAGCTTTCTTATGAAAAGCTGGGAAAGCGGAAATGATAGTTTTCGATATTTAATGATGTTGGGTCACACCGGGGTATTAGCGATTATCGGCTTAGGATGTGGACACTGGCTAAAAGAGAGCAAAGGTGCAAGGCTCTTGCTCACACTTGCATTAATCGCTATCCCAGCCAATTTTGCTATTCTAGGGGCGTTCATTTTTTCACAAACCACGCTACCAGATGTTACCGCCTATCCTCATTATGTTACTTGGTCAGTTGATAAGATGAGCACCGCCTTATTAACCTCAGTGGGGGCACAATTAGTACTGATACCCGTCACATTGCTTGGTTTTACGGTGCTTGCACGAAGTATGTCCCAAAAGTTATCTCTGTTATTTTTAGTCAGTTGTGCTTCATTGTTAATACCGATCCGGGACCCGCAAATTATTGGTCTACTGGTACTCATGCTGGCAATCGGTGGTATTATTCTTGGTCGAAAAATTTCACACAATCAGACCACCGCCAAAACCCAGGAAGGTATAACCGCGCTTGCATTACAATTTCTCCCTCTAGCCGTTTTAGTCGGACGAAGTTTATGGCTCTATTCTGCTGATTTGTTCTTATTGATGGTGTTATCTGTTATTGTATTTTTCATTATGCGGCAAATATCGCTGCAACTGAGCAATGAATCAAAATTAAGAATTTTTCTTGAAATTTTATCGATTATTCCTGTTGTGTTAGTCACTTTTTTATGGGCCAATATGTTAGAGAATATGGCTTCTTTTCCCGATGAGTTCATTCTTCCATTCAGTTCGGTGCTAGCGGCGGCAATGGTATACGACATAGCTATCCGGTCCACTCAGAGAGCCGATAAATTTCGTTCAATCGCTATCATCGGTTTACTGATTGCTATGCCAATAAACCTAATGTTATTTGCCAATTTACTCGCCGCATTAGCCTGTATTTCTATTGGGTTAGGTTTGATTGTGGTGGGTTACAAAGCAAAACAACGTAATGTACTTGCTGGTGGCCTTGCATTAATGATAATGGGGTTAGTGTATCAATTTTATGAGTTAGTGTTACGTTTTGATTTAGGCAGTTGGATAAGTTTAGCCGTTCTTGGTGTGATTGCGATTGTTGTTGCATCCACTATTGAATCTCAGGGAGGAAAATTAAAGGTGCACTTCGACACAATGAAAATCAAGTTTGCACGTTGGGATAGCTAATCCCCGTATATCACTGCTGTTCAATTAACATGAGTTTGTAAAACAGATCTGGAGATACTTGCATAGGGTTTTTTGCAAGATCCTTGCTGTCTATTGTTTTATAAGCTCATGTGCACTAAAGCTTTCCATTCTTTAACAACGATTCATTCGAATGACAGCTAAACCCATACATCAAAACGCTTCTCCCACATTAATGACAAAACCAAACCCGGTATCCACATAGGAAAAATCAGCGCGTAAGTTAAAACGTTTGCTGGGGATCATTTGCCAGCGTATGCCGGAGCCGACGGAATATTTAAATTCACTGGGGTGAAAATCAGCAAACTGATGGGCAACTTGGGCGGATTCTGCGAAAACCGTGAAACCAAAGCGTGCAGCAATGGGGAAACGGTATTCAAATTGTGTTGAGAATAAATATTTGTCGCGATAACGACCAAGCTCAATGCCGCGCAATTTGGTGATGCCATCCGGGGTGCTTAATTCACGAAAAGGGATATTTCCAGTGCTGGAACGAAAATAAGCGGCGAATCCAAAGGTTGATTGTTTACCAGTTTGTACATATTTTCTCAGGTCGATCTCATGGGTTTGGTAGGTGAAGTCACTTTTCCATGATGTTTGATAAAAATAGGGTTTATATGAAAACAAATGTCCCCGATAAGCGGCATCAATATCATCTCGTGTATCATGGGCCAGCGAGAATCCTAAGCCCATGGCTGTGCCACCGGTGGCGCCAGTGAGCGATGAATCATGGATGTTTGTTTCTTTAAAGTGGATGGATTCTTTTGAATAACGTAGCCCGATACCTGCTCGATATTTGTTTTTTAAATGGCGTTCCATATGGATGTTAAACTGCTGTTGCTTGGCTTCATATTTCATCGCTTGGTCGGGTGTGTTATTGCCAATCCCATAATAATTCGCTGGCCAGAAACGGTAGGTGATGCCAGCGTTAATAGTGTATTTTCCATTCAGGGTGTAAATATTGGGCGCTGCCGATAATAAATATTGATTATTGGTGGTATAAAACGCCACAGCTAGCACACGGGATTGTTTGTTTTCTACAGAAACCATGGGCAACAAATGCATTAAAAGGGCGCCAAACTGCCAATCGGTTTCTTCAGCGCGGGCAATCACTGGCATGACTGCCCAGTGTGAAGACGTTTTGTTTTTGGCTGTCGGTTGGGTGGTGATTGGATCGACAGTCTCTGCCCGGCTTTGTATTGACACGATTGGGTAAAAAAACATCAACAGGCTGACTAATCGTAGACGGCTTAACACGGTTTCATAGCACCGAGGCTTGATTTTTGCGGGAAAATAGCTTTTTAAAATATGCTTCTCCGACTCGCATTTCTTGTTGGGTTTTGGGGATATCCATGCCAAGTGCTTCTTTGTTAAAAAATGAGTGAGTTTGGTTCGATTTGGGTAAAAATTGCTCCTGCGTCTTAGAGCTAATATCAAAAGTAGGCGCTTTAGGCGAATACAAATCAAATCTGAGCGCCAAACCGGGAAGTTATCACATGCCGATTTCTTAGAATAATGGTGCGAAGGTAATATGTTATCACTATGGAAGTAAATATTTGTAAAATGATTTGTCGTAGTTTTTTACTGATTATTTTCATTCATCCTGTGTTGCCCAAGGCTGGGACGCTGGATGATTTTGAGTCGGCAAAGCAAGAAAGCCCACCGGAAGAACGCTCTGAGGATAGTCATGATCGCATGAGTTATTCCGATGAAGAGGATGGCGATGACAGTTTTTCTGAACAATTAATAAAGTTTATGTTTGAAGGACTTTGGTATCTTGCCCTTTACGGTGGGCAGCTCTCTTATGAGCGAGAATTAGATCAATCAGAAGAGCAATGGATTGCTAAAAGGGAAATTGGTGAATTATTGATCCCACATTATCGTTTCGACGCATTTTATCAAAAGGCAAATGATGATATTACTGCTCAGGATTTTCGTTTTGAATTTGGCGAAAAAATGTTTGGTGTGCAACTTCGTTACACGGTGTTAACTGAAGAAAATCCATCGGATGAATTGAGATTTACTCAATTACATGGACTTTATCGCATGTCATTTGGAAATCACCTGGGTATAAATTTTGGAATCGGGCTTGCTAAGCTGCAAGGCAATAACAATGATACCAGTTTGTCACTGGCGTTTCCTGTGTATTACCATCCGTCAAAACAGTTTGGAATAGAGCTCAAATCGAGTATTGCTTTATTTGAAAATGCAGGCATACTTGATGTTGATTATTCATTTTTATTGAGTCGAGATAAATTGTCAATGGCATTGGGTTATCGGCAGTTGACACGTGCCGGTGTGGATATTCGAGGGCCTTATGTGGGGTTCTCTTTTCATTATTGAGCATTATGTTGGCTTTTATACTCGTAGCGTCTGATATTTAGGCTTTATTGCTGGCCTATTTTCGCCCTGGCGGCGTTGAAACTCCTCGCCATAAGAACGACTATGACTTGTCGTTTCGCCTTGCCAGGACGAAAATATGCTTCGCACTCAACACCTAAATATCAAACGCCACGAGTATAGCAACGAAAGGAGAAAGCAGCATCGAACCGGCTTCTATGAGTGTCCCCATTCCTGGTCTGATTGTGATCGTCATTGGTGCGATCATTTTTCTAGCGGGTGCCAGTGGTCGTGCCTGGGAAGGGATTGACGATCGACCGTTGTCGCCCATGTGGAAAGGTATTTTTATCGTGATAGGTTTATTGATGATTGGCGGCGGTAGTTATTTATTTACGATCTAAGTTCTTATCTATAGTTGTGCAGAGAATACAATGTATTTTATTCTCTGCACAACTATACCCATCGCACCTAGGTGCGATGGGTATAGGGTAGTTTTTCGATTAAATCCCGTAGGCCTGTTTGAGTGCTTTTTTCAGCGCATCAATTTCATGAGTTCCCTCTAACACCAATAGTTTTTTGCCCTCACTGGAGAAAAAGTGTGCGCCGGCTGAAGTCGTTGCTTGAGTTTGTGCAAATTGGCGTCCTTGAGGTGCGCCTAAATCAACCACTAAAAACTCAACTTGATCTTCATAGGCTTGGCGAATCTGATTGAAGGATTCCATTAATTTTTGGCTGCGTGCATCATCTAAATCATAAATAATCGCCACCGCAGGCTTGCCTTGGCCGATCAGCGAAAGATCGGTACTAAAACTTGCCGGCATGATGAACCAAATCACCGATACCAGAGCAATAGCAATCAAAGCAATGACGAGCAAATTGTGTTTTAACGCACCGGTTTGATTTTTTCTAACAGATAGGGAAGTGAAATACGTTACTTTTTTTGGGTTCATAATTTTTTTCTTAACTTAATGAATTAACGAGTATAGTGATGGAAAATTCGACTTAGTTTGGTCTCAATTGTTCCGGAAAGCCTGGAAAGATTCTCATTCAACGATTCAACGTTGAAATTTTCCATCAGTGGCATTGCAAAATGGTTACGTATAAAATATAGCATTTTGATTGTAATATTTTTGAGGATAATATGAAATTACCGGTAGTAGTTATTGGAATTGGCGAGATAGGCAGTGTGCTAGCGCGGGGTTTATTACGTTGTGGTTATCCGGTGTATCCCGCGACAAGAGCCAATGATATGGCATTGTTGGCAGAGCACTTGCCTGAGCCGATGGCTGTGGTGGTGGCGGTAGGGGAGGGGGATATAGCGGCAGTTTTGGTGCAACTACCACCCGTCTGGCGATCGAAGATCGTATTGTTACAAAATGAATTATTACCGCGTGATTGGTTAAAAAACGGTCTTCAAGATCCAACCGTGATTTCTATCTGGTTTGAGAAAAAGTCGGGTCAAGATGTCAAGGTGCTGATTCCTAGTCCCATTTATGGGGCTCATGCTAATCTCATTGCCGATGCGTTAGCGAGTTTAAATATACCGACCAAAATTGTTGCGGATTCGGCCGCTTTGTTGTTCGAGTTGGTTAATAAAAATGTCTATATTCTAACGACCAATATTGCCGGATTAGTGTGTGGTGGTACCGTGGAAGCATTATTAAATCAACATCGTGATTTGATGCAGGCAGTGGCTGATGATGTTATCGATATACAGCGTTATTTAACGGGCGAGCCGCTTGACGTCACCGCGTTAATGCAAGGTTTTCAAACCGCAGTACACGGTGATTTGCAGCACAAATGTATGGGCCGCTCCGCACCAGCGCGATTACGACGTGCCTTGACAATAGCTGATGAGACGGGTTTGGCCGTGCCTAAGCTACGTGCTGTTGCGGAAGAAAAATTATAAGCTGGGTAGTTGTGATCTAGCTCATAGTTCGTACTAACGTGATTAATTTATCATTGTGGGAATACGATAAATTGACAGGCACTCTAATAATGAAAACTCGAATCAAGGTATTCTACATTTTTTTATGTTTTTGTTTCTCCAGCAGCTATGGCGTTGAAATTCAACAAGGCGGAGAGTATACCAGCGGTACTAAGGTGGAATCGAGTATGGCTGGTTTATCTTTTACGATTCCTGAGGGTTGGCAAGGCCAATGGCCAACAGGCTCCGAGATGTTTGTGTTGGGTTCAACGCAATTGCAAGCTTATATTTTTGTGTACGTGGATCAAATGACGGAAACTGCGATTCCTCAAGAAATGAACCAAGTGATTCCGCTAGATTCGGGTATTGCGCTTGCTCCAACCACCAAACCGCAAAAAAAAGGCAATACTTGGCAGGCAGATTACAAGGTGAATGGATCACCTCGACCGATGAGTGCCCATATCCAAACTCGGCTTGGTGAGCACGGTGTCGGTGCGGCTTTCATGGCGGTATCTGATCTCAATACAAAGCAAGCGGTTAAACAAGTTGTTGCAAACTTGGTTATGCAAAGTCAATTTAAGATTCCACAACAAATGGCTCAGCCTCCGGGGAGTCAAACTCAGGGCAACCAAAATTGGCAAGATTATATGAAGGGTCGTTATATCGTGTTTTATTATACTGGCTCGGGTTATCACGAAGAAGATCACATTTGGTTATGTAGTGATGGCAGTTTTTACCGATCGGGTTCAGCCGGTGGTTTTGGTAACAATGCTAGTGGGGCGTTTGCTAATAAGTCTCAAGGTCGTTGGAAAGCACTCGGTCAACAGCCGAATAGCGGCACTTTAGTGCTTGCTTACGGAGATGGTAGCCGTTTTGAAGGCAGTGCTTCAGGATTTGATTGGAGCGAACAATCGGCGGGTGGAGGTAATACGCAGTTTACTCTTAGCCTGCGTAATGACAAATTCTACGTAAATAACAGCCGCTGGTTTCGTGATACCAACCAGCGCTGTCAATAATTAACCCAAGGGCTCAGACATTGGATAATCTGGTGTTACATCGCCAGTGCCTTGTGAGGAAATTTTGGTCAGTATTTTTTCCAGCCTTTTTAAATCTATAATTTTCTGATGTCTGCAGGGATGTAGGCAAGGGGCGCGAACAGGAGCGGAAGCTTTGAAGAACGTTCACCAACAGTAGGCGCTTTAGGTGAAGAGGAGCTAAAGCTGGGATGTAAGATGTGCAAGTCCATGGTTGTTTGATTAATGATTGAGGAAAATTCGATGCACAAATTATTAGTGACACTTTTATTACCTATGGTACTTTTGACGCAGGCCAGCATGATATGGGCTGGCGAATTAAAAACCGTGACACTGGGTGTAGAGGGCATAACATGTAATATGTGCCCTATTACCGTTAAAAAAGCCTTGAAAAATGTTGAAGGTGTCACCGAGGTTGTTGCAAAATATGAAGGTAAAGGCAATGGTTGGACGCGGGTGACTTTTGATACCAATAAAACGAGTGTAAAGGATTTAACGCTTGCCACTGAACAAGCCGGTTATCCTTCAAAATTAAATCCATAAGGATATAGCGCATGTCAGATTGTTGCACCGCTACTCAGACGACTCAACAAGGCCCCAAACGGCATATCTGCCCGCAAAATGGGAAAGACTATTTAGAAGTGCCTTTTGCCACAATATTGCATCATGTAAAGGCGCCCTGGTCTTTGGACTTAAAGCAGCAAAGCTATTACTTCTGTGATGATCCAAGTTGTGATGTTGCGTACTTCGGACTTGATAATCGCACCATCAGCAAAGCTTTACTTCGAACTCCGGTCGGTATCAAAGAGACATCGGATAGCGCACTCATTTGTTATTGCTTTGGTGTATCAAAAGCGGAAGCAAAATCCAATAAACAGGCTAAAGCTTTTGTTATTGAACAAACCAAAAACGCCATATGTTCTTGCACAACTAGTAACCCCTCAGGTCGCTGTTGCTTGAAATATTTCCCAAAAGGGTAGTCAGTCACACGATGTAACCTTGTTGAGTTTTCACGCCTAAATCCTAAGTGTGATGGGTATGAAGTTGAGATCAAAAATTTCCCGAAATATGCGACGTCAAATAAAAAAAATAATACATAAAAAAAAGTCGGGAACTGATTCTCTGCCGTTTTTAGAGCGAATAGGGATGCATCTTTTTCATCGTTTTTCCAAAAAACATGCTTTGTTACCAAAACCTGCGTTCGACGATAAGATCTCTTCATCGGATGAGGCGCTTTTCACCATTGAAAAACAAACGGCACGACGGGCAAGCATAGCGGGTGCATTGTCAGCTACGTGTTCGGCGTTAGCTTTTCTTTATGCCGATCCACTGTTACCAATGGATGATAGCAGCCAAGTTACGTGGGGCTCTATCGCGGAATACTGGTTAATTGTCGGCAGTGTTATTATTGTTGCAACCACCTTGGAAATTATCTACCTGTATTGGGATGGTATTCGGGCGGTACATCAAATGTCATTAAAAGTGCCAATTGCGATGAGCACTATATCCGATGAGCGGCATTATGTATTAAGGGCGTTAGTGCGTGCGGCACTTGAACTACCCAATCCCACTGACAGTGTGATCAATGTCGATCCCCATAAAGAAACATCGAAAATAAAAATTATCGTTGCGGCATTGGTGTATAAGTCAAAAATCGCGTTAACCAACTTCATGGTTAAAATGCTGATAAAAAAACTGCTTGGGCGTGCAGCGTTGCGTGGATGGCTTGAGTTTATCGCCATTCCTATCACTGCGATTTGGAATTATGTGGTGAGCCGTTATGTGATGCGGGAAGCAAGCACCCGGATACGAGGGCCAGCTACCGTGTCTGAGATTTTCAGTCATATCCTAGCAGCCCATGGTCCGTTATCCGATCAAAGCAAAGAGCTAATACTGCGTGCGGTGGTGAGTGCGATTGTAAGATCTTCGGACTTTCATCCGAATGTGTATTATTTATATCATTTGGTGGCAGCTAAGATGGATGAAACTAGCCTTGCACATTTAGATGACTCGCAGCGATTTATCGATGTTTTATCTCGTGCTGGTAAGTCTGATAAAGCATTAGCCTTGCAAGTTTTAGTGGTGGCCAGCATCATCGATGGAAAATTACCGCGCAAGGAGAAAAAATTATTAGAAGAATCCTTTGGTGTTTGCCATGTCGCCTATGATGTCTCTCATATCAAATTACTAAAAAAGCGCTTCCTCCAAGGTCATCAGATCACCATAGAAAATTTGGGTAAAATCATCTGTTAAATGCTTGTTCCACAGCCTCTCCAAATGATTGTGGAGGTTGCGCAATTCGGCGTCCACTTTCCTGTGCGCCACGCTTTAATTGTTCATAGAGTTTCTCATCGGAAAGCAGTCGACCGATGTTCCTTTTAAGGTCTTCTACTGAATCCGTGCTAAACAACAGGCCATTTTCTTCATGTGAAACTAGATAGGGGAATGGCCCGAAATCTGGGGCGACCACGGGAATCCCCATCACCAAGCCCTCCATGGCAGCCATACATCGCCCCTCCGGGAATTGTCTTCTGGTTGGACTGATTAAAGCCATGCTTGCTTGGATAATCCCCAATAACTGATCATGTTTCATATGACCTAGCAGAATAACTTTATCCTGTAGCGAGGCCTTTTCTACTTCACTGCGAAGCCGCTCGAGTGCTGCGCCGCGTCCCACGTATACCAGCTTAAGCGATGGGTATTGCTGAAGATAGTTGCGACAGGCATTGAGCAGGTCAATCACTCCCTTATTGCTTTCTATACGTCCAACATATAATAAAACCTTGTCTGATTTGGATAGCGCTTCAATCGTATCGGCCCCATGGTCTTTCTCATAGAGAGACGGGTCAAAATAGACATCGAACTCGAATACCTTTTGCGCCGGAACGCCTATTTCAATGATCTGATCGCGCAGAAAAGGACCATGACATATTACTGCGTTGGCACGTCTTATAACCCAATGATCTACTTTAGCTCGCAGTCGCTGAGTCCATTTGGCAGCATCGACTGATACTTGATTATGTCTAGAGTGTACCAATGGTACCGAAAACAATTTTGACGTCAAATAGGATGCCCATAACACACCACCGGTGGAACCACACAGAATCCTATCTGGTCGAAAACGGATCATGTGAAATAGTATTTTGGTTGACGCCCAGGCTAGCAGGAATCGTTTTTTGATAGCACCCCCACTTTTAGAAAACACTCTGGCTTGGACACTGCCTTTTTTGAAAACTCCGTTTACGTTTCCTCTGGACATGACCAGTAAAGGCATCTTTGAGTAATGCCGAAGAAAATCGGCAATAAATGCATCGGGTCCATTTGTTGGTCCTTCATTAACAAGCGGAATAAGACGATTCACTTGATCGACTGCGTCACCATTTTTTACATAAGCAATTCGCAAGTTAACAGCTCCCCATTATTTTTTAGTGCCATTCCTTATATCACTCAATCTCTTGTTGTGTTTTACCGATATGTGAAAAGCATGAAAGTCGAAGTTTGGCTATCCCACCTTTCTTAAATCGATGGTAGGGTCGGCGCTTTTTTTCTAATAATTATTCAGCACCGTAGTGTGGGTATATAGGAAGAATAAACGTTATTCTTGAACAAATCTCAAAGCTTTGCAAGCTTAGTTTCCTAAAGCATACAGAACTAATTTCACTCATTTGCTCTGTTTTTCAGCGTGCGACTGAACAGGTGTTCTATTTTTTGGAGATAAAATGAGCAGTTTGGATTAATGGACATTAAAGTGTCTACGGGTGATGGGATATTGTGCGCAATAAACGGCTTGGATAATGAACTGGAATTAATTTCTGGGTTGAGTTACAAATCTCAGAAAATTTGCGATTTGCTCGACACCTCCTACTGTCATATTGATCTCTCATTAAAGAACATTACTCAAATGACGTTAATATTTTGTAGGATTTATAGTCGAAAATTGATGATATATACTTTATCAAGGTTGTGCTATTCATTCCTCAGAGCACCGATTGTCAGCAAGAGGCGGTATAGCATCCTCGACAATCTGTTGGTTGATTTGGAGATATTGAATGTTGTTGAGAACCCATCGTCGCAGGAGGTGTTTATTCACATTCGGCGTAACTAAAGCCGGGGCATATAGATATGGTCAAAAATCGATATTGGGATTGTTGCTCTTCGTCTTGTTTTTTTTAGCAAGTGCCCAACCTGTATTCAGTGCTGTCAAATCATCCCCAGATAAGCATCTGGTACTGGGTGTCTTTCCCCATTTTCCACCACGGACCTTGGAAAAGATTTATGCGCCCATCGCGGCTGATATGTCGAGTCGCCTTGGGAAAACGGTAAAACTCAGAACCAGTACATCTTTTGAAAAATTTAAGGAAAAACTTCAGAGTGAAGAATTTGATATTGCCTTTTTGCAACCATTTGATTACGTCCAAATGGCCGATGATTATGGTTACTTACCTTTAGCGGCGCGTGACGAACCTTTATCGACCATACTGGTGGTTCCCGAAAACAGTGAGTATAAGAAGGTTGAGGATTTATTGGGAAAGACCATCGCATTGCCACCTAAGATTGCGGCTGTCAGCTATTTGCTTAAAGCTCATCTAAGAAAACGTGGTATTGTCCCTGGGAAAGATATTTTCATCAGCCACCATCGCTCTCACGTATCGTGTATGCAGCAGGTTTTGATTGGTGCCGCGCAGAGTTGTGGCACGGGTGCGGCGGGAGTGCGATTTTTTATGAAAAAAATGAACGTTAAAATGAATGTCATTATGGAAACGAGCAGCATTCCTCATACTCTGTTTACCGTGCATCCTAGAGTATCAATATCGGATCGAGAGATTCTTTTATCAACGATATTGTCATTGGCAAAATCTAAGGCTGGGAAAGAGATGCTAGAGCGTGGGCAACTAAAACCTTTTAAGGCCATTGATGACAAGGCATACGATGTCGTTAGAGAATTTATAAAACAAACTAGATAAAAACGTCATAATGTGAGTTAAAGTGTTGTGTCCCTGAAATATCGTATTGCCGTCATTATTTTTTTGCTTGAAGCCATCTTAGTCACTACGGTACTAAGTACAATATTGCAACAAAACCTAGCGTCGAATACAAATCAAGCAAATATTAATGAGCAGGTACTGCTTAATGTATTAAGTGATTTGAGCCGTATTGCGCTGTTTACCGCTGAATATGATGAGCTACAACCGTATATCGAAGAGGTGATTAACAATCCGCAAGTGATTAACATTATGTTGCTCAACAGCGATAATCGGGTTGTGGTCAGTAGCACGGTTTCTAAAATTGGTAATTTATCGCCAGAACTCATTGATAGTGATAGTCGATTTTGGCGCGTACAGGAAATCAGCAATGCGGCCGGATTACTTGGCAAATTAGCCATCAATTTCTCTCATGATCCTTTATTGAAGGCTAATCGTGCAGCATTGGATACCGGTGTCACTATTGCACTTACCGGCATGGTATTTATTGCTTTTGTGGGTATCGGTATTGGATTTTTGTTAACACGTCGACTTGAAAAACTAAAACAAACCGCTCAACAGTTCGCGACGGGAGACTTAACGGTGCGCACCAATCTTTCCGGTCGTGACGAGGTGGCCATTGTAGGCCAATCGTTTGATCACATGGCAACGGAAATTGAACACAATATTGCCGAACTCCGGTTACGGGAGACTGAGTTACGTAATGCACATAGTCATTTGGAGAAAAGAATCGAGGAACGTACTGCGGAGTTAGCGATAGCACGCGACCAAGCTCTGGAATACAGTCGGGCTAAAAGCAACTTCTTGGCAAATATGAGCCATGAGTTACGAACACCTCTCAATGCCATCATCGGTTATAGCGAAATGTTGAGCGATGACGCAGATGCTTTAGGATACAGTGAATTCTCTCCGGATTTGGAAAAAATACGGGCCTCAGGCGCACATTTACTCAGTCTCATTAATGATGTACTCGATCTGTCGAAAATTGAGGCGGGTAAAACGGAATTGGATATTGAAAAAGTTGATATTCACTTTCTTGTTGAGCATATCCAAGCAACAATAAATCCGGTTATCTCTAAAAGTGACAACACGTTTACAAAGATTTTTTTTGGGGATATCGATTTTATTTACACTGATGCACTCAAACTCAGTCAATCACTGATAAATCTCATAGGCAATGCGTCAAAGTTTACAGCACATGGCGAGATTCGCTTGGAGATTTCTGCATTTCAAAAAAATCAACAAGATTGGGTGCGATTCAGTGTCATTGATACCGGCATTGGCATCACGGAAGAACAGATTGGTCGGTTATTTATTGAGTTCTCGCAAGCCGATAGTTCTACTACCCGTAAATATGGGGGGACTGGCCTTGGACTTACCATTAGCAAACGGTATTGTAAACTTCTGGGTGGTGATCTTAGTGTCAAAAGTGAGCCAAATAAAGGTTCTGAATTTACGATATTATTGCCTAAATCATTGCATCATATCGTCTCTAGGGACAGGTCCGCATAGTGGTACTTAATTATCTATACCGCAGCCTAAAGCGCCTACTGTTGGTGTCCTACCTCCTGCATTGATGCAGTCGTCAATCACAAAAGCTTGAAATATAGCCACCATTCCTTTATTTTTGCTCAATTAAAACGTGCCTCAAAAGTAGATGCTTTAGGCGAATACAGACTAAATATGAGTGCTAAATGCTCAAGTTATTTCGTGCCCGTTCCTTAGTGACTCACATAGCGACTTGGATGGATATATGAATTCTATTATTCAACTGCAAGACTTATATAAACAATTTGGCCAATTAAAAGCGGTTAATGGCATTTCTTTATCGATAGAGCAAGGCACTTGTTTTGGATTATTAGGGCCTAATGGTGCAGGTAAAACCACCACGATTGAAATGTTAGAAGGCATATTAGCACCTTCCAGTGGCAAGGTTTTATATAAAGGTCGACCGCTTGATGATACCTTTCGACATGAAGCGGGCATTATGTTTCAGCATACGGCTTTACAAGATTTTATGACGACTCGGGAAGCGTTGGTGATGTTTCAGCACTTTTATGAAAATAAGGTTCAGTTAGATCAAGTGATAAAAGATTGTTCGTTGACTGAGTTTCTTGATCAAGATAATCGAAAATTATCTGGAGGGCAACGTCAACGTTTGTTATTGGCGATTGCATTGATCAATGATCCAGAGATTATTTTTTTGGATGAACCAACAACCGGTCTAGATCCCCAGGCGCGAAGAAATTTTTGGCAATTAATAAGACAAATAAAACAGCGCAATAAAACCATTATTCTTACCACGCATTATATGGAAGAAGCCTATGAATTATGTGATAGCATAGCGATTATGGACCGAGGGAAAATAATCGCACAAGGTGAGCCTGCGCAATTGTTAAGAAAACAGTTTAGTGATGTGATTGTGCAATTACCGAAAGAAGATGTTGATCTTTCGTTTAGCGAGTTGCCAATGGATATTATTGAAGACAATGAATATATACAAATAAGAAGTTTGGATGTGACCGAAACTTTACGACAACTGCTGGCTTTGAATATCAATTTAGCCCACTTGCAAATAAGAGCGCGAACCTTAGAAGACTTATTTATTGAGTTAACTGGAGAACAATTAAGAACATGAAATTGGAACGCTTTGTTGCTGTATTAGTTGCGAGAAACCGAGAGTTTATCCGTGATCGTTCGGCATTGACCTGGAATATCATGTTTCCGGTTATGATTGTTTTTGGTTTTTCTTTTGCGTTCTCTGGTCAGCCTTTGGATAAATATAAAATTTCGATTTATTCAAATCAGCCGGATGTTGAGGCGAGTAGTTTTGGCTTTTCTCGTCTCAAATATACCAAATTTATTATGGCTGATAATGTTGATAAGGCTATTTTAAAAGTAAAACGTCATCAGCTTGATATGTTTGTCGATGTGGTTTCTAGAAAATATTGGATTAATGATAGCTCACCCAATGGTTATGTATTAGAGCGTGTGATGGGGTCTTTTGACGATTTTGATTTTGATAAAGCCACGGTGTCAGGCCGAGAAATTCGTTATGTGGAGTGGTTGATGCCTGGGGTATTGGCGATGAATATGATGTTTAGCGCATTGTTTGGTGTGGGTTATGTCATCGTTCGATATCGGAAAAGCAGTGTACTAAAACGACTAAAAGCCACGCCTGTCAGTGCATTTGAATTTTTATCGGCACAAATCGTTTCTCGTCTTTGGTTGATTATGCTAGTCACTATTTTTGTTTATTTTGGAACGGATGTATTTGTTGATTTTAGCATGAATGGGAATTATTTTGATTTGTTTGTGGTATTTATGCTGGGTGCATTTTGTTTAATTAGTCTAGGATTAATGGTGGCGGCGAGAATAACCAGTGAGGAGATGGCCAATGGCTTGTTGAATATGATTAGTTGGCCGATGATGTTTCTCTCTGGTGTTTGGTTTTCGTTGGAAGGTACTCATCCTTTGATGCAGCAGTTGTCCCTTGTGTTTCCATTAACACACATTTGTGAAAGCGTAAGAGCTATTATGATTGATGGGGTCGGTTTGATGGATGTGTCAGATCATCTTTTGATTTTAGTTTTCATGAGTATTATATTTTTAGGTTTGGGTTCGTACTTTTTTCGCTGGGATGATTGATGACTGGATACGCGAAGGAGCATGCAGCTTACCACAATAGCGATGCAGTATTTTTTGCGTAGCCATTCCTTCACTCCCCATAAACCACATTGGGCAGCCAGGTGGCAAGTGCGGGCCAGTAAGCCACCGCAGCGATAATCAATAACTGAATCAAAATAAAAGGGATGACACCTTTGTAAATATCAATGGTTTTGATTGCCGCCGGGGCGACACCTCGAAGGTAAAATAAGGCAAAACCAAAAGGCGGTGTGAGAAATGAGGTTTGCAGGTTAAGCGCAATCATAATACCTAACCAGATCGGGTCTAGGCCCATGGCAAGTAATACCGGCGCAACAATGGGCACGACCACAAAAGTGATTTCAATAAAGTCTAATACAAATCCTAACAGAAACATGACCAGCATGACAATTAAAACGGCACCAAATATGCCACCGGGTAGGCCAGAGAGTAACTCTTCTACTAATTCATCACCGCCGTATCCTCGAAAGACTAATGAAAAAATCGACGCGCCAATGAGAATCAAAAAAACCATACTGGTGATCGATGTCGTTTGACGAACGACGTGAGTTAATATCGAAAGATTAAATTGTTGTTGGCTGATGGCTAACAGTATCGCCCCCATGGCCCCGACGGAGGCGGCTTCGGTGGGGGTGGCAATACCGGCTAGAATTGAGCCAAGCACTGCAATGATCAAAAATAATGGCGGGAATAGGGCTTTGAATATTTTTTTGAAAAGCGCGCTTGTGCTGCCATCTGCTCTTTCTTCTTTGGGTATGGCAGGCATACTATTGGGGCGCAGGTAAGCGTATGTCGATATGTAAAGAATATAAGCGATGACTAACAATAAACCGGGAATTAAAGCGCCGATAAAAAGATCGCCGACGGAGATCGTATCCGGGGAGAAAATACCCATATCCAGCTGCGCTTGTTGATAGGCCGAAGATAGCACATCGCCGAGTAATATTAAAACAATCGATGGCGGTATAATTTGCCCCAAGGTGCCTGAGGCGCAGATGATTCCTGTGGAAATTTTTGGATCATAACCACGACGCATCATGATCGGTAAAGATAAGAGTCCCATGGTGACCACGGTAGCACCAACAATGCCGGTGCTTGCTGCTAATAACATACCCACAAGTGTGACCGATATACCGAGTCCACCACGCAGTGCGCCAAACAAAGCGGCCATGGTATCTAATAGGTTTTCCGCTACTTTTGAGCGCTCTAGCATTACCCCCATAAACACAAACAAGGGAACCGCAATTAAGGTTTCATTGGTCATGATGCCGTATAAGCGATTGGGTAGGGCTTCGAGAAAGTCTCCGTCAAAGATTTCGAATTGCAAGCCAATATAGGCAAAAATAAGTGCGGTACCTGCCAAGGTAAAGGCAACCGGATAGCCTAACAATAATAATAAACAGACAGCGCCAAACATCAGCAGTGGCATGTATTCGATAAGATATTCGAGCATATTTATTGTTCTACCGAGTTATTATTGTTAGTGGGTGATAAATTGCCAGGTTTGAGATTGAATAATTGAATGATGGTTTTTAATGCGATGGCGATGCCTTGGGTCATCAGCAACATTGCCATGATAATAATTTGTGTTTTTAATAAATAAACACCGGGTAAACCACCGGCTTCACGTGAGCCCTCTTTGATTTCCCAGGCACCTAATACATACTCCCAACTTACCCATAAAATAAAACCACAAACCGGCAGTAGGAATATCAATGTGCCCAATAGGTTGATCATTGCTTTGTGTGTTGCCGACATTTTTTGATAAAAAATATCAACTCGTACATGAGCATCCAATTGTAAAGTATAGGCGGCGGCTAACATGAATACGCTGGCGTGCATATAAGTGACAGCTTCTTGCATGGCGATCCAGCCGGTATTAAAAACATAACGTAGTACCACAATACTAAAGGTCACGAGCACCATGGCCAAGGTGAGCCATGACACATAACGGCCGGTTAGGTCGGTAATTTTCTCAAGTCTATAGCTTGAGTTAATAAGCGTCTTTGTTAATAAATTCATGGGTTAAAAAATGACCGATAAAACAATGAATGGAGTTATTTTGCGGATTATACTCTGTTTGTTTGGGGTAAGGAATGGAAATTAGGAAATGGACAGCAGATAACCTGGACGTACGGTGCTCAGCGTCGAGATTTACCGATGGCTGTCCAAGTGATTGAGGTGGGTATTTAGCCTGTTTTAGATGAAACGGTTGCGTCGTCCATTGCTGATTATGCACCAGGGTGTGTCGCTGCTGCGTGGTTGTGCCATTGTTTGCTTTGATGGGTATGAGGCGCCATGAGGGCTTGGTAAAAGCTTGTGACATCGACTTGTCGTCCATTCAGGCAAGTGACGTTATCGATTTGTTGCAGTAGCTTGGCAAATAGCTCAACTTTGAAATGTTGATTGGCGATGAGTTTTTGTTTGGTATAAAAAAATAGTTGTTTATGGCTTATCAACTGTTGTAATAACTGCATGCCTATTTGTTCGCGATGATCACTGCTGCTGATGTGGATTTGTTCAAGTAGTTGATTATTTTGGGCGAGAGTTAATCCCTTGATGAAGTTAATGATGCGGGTGCTAATAAACAGTGTATAGAGATCGTCACGAGTAAAGCTTTCTGTTTCGATGGCAAAGGCGGTTAATCGGGCTTTGATCAAATCATCTTCAGTCAATGTCATGTGCGCTGAAATGGGTGCATTGGGTGTCTGATAGTAGGGTGATGCGCCCAATAATACCGGTAAGCGGGTATTGAATGCCAGGGTTTGCACCATGCTTGCCAATGTTTCATTGGGCAGACCGAGAATTTGATAGGAAACCATCTTGAAGCCCAATTCAAATCCTTTATTGACTACCGCTAAATATTTTTCGATGGTGTGGGGTCGTTTTGTGGATTCACGTACACTTTTATCAGAGCTGACCAGTGCTAGGTTCAGGCTGGTAAAACCGGCGCGTTTCATGAGTTCCATCATTTCATTGTCCAGGCTGATGTAACTGATGCCATTCATGGCGACAAATTCAAGTTCTCTTGATGGAAAACGTTTAATCAATGCCTGGCAAAGCTGTTTGAATTCATTTTTATAAAATGTCAGATTGTCATCTTCAAAATCAATGACTCGAAACCCTTGCTGATAACGCAGTTCGATTTCGGTCAACACATTGTCGATGTTGCGGCGTTGATATTTTTCACCAAACACCGAATGTACCGAACAGAATGAACATTTGTGTGGACAACTACGCGAGGTAATCATAAATGTGATGGCTTTATTGGCCAGTTGATATTGCTCAAGCGGCAAAGCATCGACCGCAGGCAATGGGATTTCATCAATGGCAAAGTTATCTTCTCGCGGATTGATCCAAATCATGCCTCGTTTTTTATAACCCAGGTTTGCCACTTGATGAATCGGGCGCTTTCCCTGGAGGTATTCGACGAGCTCCACCATAGGGCGTTCTGCTTCGCCGGGGATCACATAATCGATACAATCGTTGGACAATACGTGCCGAGGCATGGCTGACACATGTGAGCCGCCCATAACGATAGGTACTTCAAGTATTGGTTTGATGATTTTTGCAAGATGCAGTGCCTGCTGGAAATAGGCGGTGAACAGGGCAGAAATACCCAGTAAATCCGGTTTGAGTTCAGTGATCTCTTGTAATATAAGCTCGTACCGTTCGCCAAAATGATAATATTGATGGAAGGCGGAAAAAGGTGACTTGTCTGCCACCGGGTAGTAATCCTGTAGATAACGCAAGGCTTTGGGTAAGGGAACAGTGTGCCTGCCGCCATGCTGATGATAATCACGAATGATCACCTCAATATCTGGACAAAACTGTTCGATACTCGCTTTGATATAACACAATCCGATGGGTTGAATTCGGACATCAGTATCATAAAAGTCTTCAATGGGTGGTTGAACTAAAACGATTCGCATATAATTAGGAATGGGTATATCGCTGGTTGTTGGTGAGTTATTCGTTGTCAGATCCATAGGGAGTATAAACGAGCTGTTTTCTAAAAGCCAAATAAAACCAGGGAGAGCCATTTGCATGATAGCCTTTTCAATCATTATAGCGAGGTGCATATGCCGGTTTCTGTGGGGGTAACATGATGGATAGGTCAACAATTCGTCGTCGATTAGAAGAGATGCAGCACCAGCATGGCGTAAAAATACTCTATGCGTGTGAATCGGGTAGTCGGGCTTGGGAGTTTGCCAGTCCTGATAGTGATTATGATGTCCGGTTCGTTTATATCAGACCACTTGCTGATTATTTGAGTATTGTGGATATTCCCGATACCATCGAAGCTCAAGACTTTGAAGAGGATTTTGATGCGGTTGGTTGGGATATTAAAAAAGTATTGGGGCAAACTTGGAAGTCCAATGCCAACTTGTATGAATGGTTCTATTCGCCTATTGTTTATTGGGATGATGACAATTCAGCCAATGTATTAAGACGACTTGCCAAGAGCTATTTTTGTGAGAAGCGAGTGATGCAGCATTATTTGGGGTTAGCTAAAAAATATCAAAAAGCCGTCGTCGTCGAACAGGTTAAGCTAAAGAGCTATTTTTATTTATTACGTGCTGTTTATTGCGCAGAATGGGTACGTAAATTTCACTCGCAGCCGCCAGTGTTGTTGCAAGAAACACGTGAATCTTTGTGCTTAACTCGTGGTATTGATCCTATTATTGAAGACTGGTTGATGCTTAAAGCAAAACATAATGAAAAATATTGCATCGACCGGAATGAGCATATTAATCAAATTCTGAGCGAGCTAATGAATATCAATCAAAGTTATGTTAACTCGATTGAAGCACTGCGATCCAAGCCCGATGAGCTCAATGCTTACTTTTATCAGCGATTGAATGTATGCACTTAAGCATTGATGATTTAAAGGCGTATCGTTGTATTATTTTTGAGGCTATTTCAGGGAGTCGTGCCTATGGTTTAGCAACGCCAGAATCTGATACCGACATTAAAGGGGTTTTTATTTTACCTCATGATTTATATTTTGGCTTTCAATACATCGATCAAGTGAATGATGAAGGCAATAATGTGGTGTATTACGAATTACGCAAATTCATGCAGTTGCTTGCCAAGAATAATCCGAACATTATGGAAATGCTCAATATACCTGAAGATTGTATTTTAATGGAAACAACATATTTTAAAAAAATAACAAGCCATCATTATCTTTCAAAATTATGCCACCAAACTTTTGCAAAATATGCTGTGGCACAAATGAAAAAAGCGCGAGGATTAAATAAAAAAATTGCCAATCCCTTTGAGAAACAAAGAAAGAGCGTATTAGACTTTTGTTATGTTTTGCAGGACGGGAAGTCGATAGCTTTAAAAGACTATTTAACGAAAAATCAGCTCGACCAATTAAACTGTGGTTTAGTCAGCCTCAGTCATATGAAAGAGGTCTATGCATTGTATTATGCTGAAGATGCCGGTTATCGTGGCATTGAGCGTAAAGAGTTATCAAACGATGTGGCGCTGAGTTCGGTAGATAAAGGAAAACAACCTTTAACCTATCTGTCCTTTAATAAAGATGGCTATGCCGCGTATTGCAAAGGATATAAAGAATACTGGGAGTGGGTGAAACAACGTAATCAGCAACGTTATCAGTCAACTATTTCTCACGGAAAAAACTACGATGCTAAAAACATGATGCATACTTTTCGTTTGTTAAATATGGCAGAAGAAATTGCCAGTACCGGTCACATTAATGTACGAAGAACAGATCGATCCTTTTTACTGAAAATCAAACAGGGTGAATACGCTTACGAACAGCTATTAACAATGGCGCATGAAAAACTTGAATATATTGCACAATTATTCAGCGACTCAGACTTGCCAGAAACACCTGATAACCATGCCATCGAAAAATTGCTGATAACGATTCGGGCTGAGTTTTATCAGACAATGTATGCTATATCGCCGAGTATTTAATTGGAGTGAGCCTAATTTTATTTTTGATCAATACGGTAAAAAATTTTATGGCGGAGGAAGGAAATCAAATTCACTTGCTTGAGGGCGTGAAGGTGGTTTCGGTTGTCTTTCCTTTGTTTCAATATCGGCTTTGATTCGCATGAGTTCTTGTGAGTTTGCTAATTCTTGAAAAGAAGCTTTTTTGAGTTTTACTCTTGCGGTCTCTAAGTCATCCTTACTTAGGGCTTGATTGGCTTCATTCAACAGTAAAGATTGCAAGCGCAGCAAGGTTTTTCCTGCTTTTTCATTTTCAGGATCTAGTTTAATCGCTTTTCTCAATGCGCTAAGTGCACTTGAGTCAGCGGGTTCCACGTATTGCTTTGCGGAAATCCTATTGTCTGCAGTATCGAGCCATTTTTGTATCTCTATTTGTTTTTTTCTCTGAGCAAGTTGCTGCTGATCGGCTTTGTTCTTTTCATTGAGTTCTTGAGAGAGGTTTGCAAACCGCTGAGTAAAACCAGGAATCTCTTCAACTTGTTTGATTTTCTGGCTAGCTATATGGTATTTCTTATTGGCGATATCTTGTTGTATGCTGGCTCGATAATTGGACTCCATGCGAACCATGCTTTTTTTAGCTGTTGAATTTGTTGGATCGCTTTGCAGCACTTGTGAAAAATAGTTATAAGCACTATTTCTGAAAGGAAAATAGAGGTGTCCTTTTTCCATTTGTGCTTGAGCTATCTTGATTAATTCGTTTTTTCTTTGTGCTTCCTGACGTATCCGTGCCTCACTTATTTTGTTTGCTTCAATTTTTTGTTGGAGCGTTGAAATCAGATCGTGGTTTGCAGACACCATCTTTATTTTGTCTAAATATTTTTGTGCAGATGATAAATCATTTTGTGTTAACTTTCGCTCAACAAGTAATGCATATTTGTCTGCAATTTGTGTTATTCCTGCTTTTGCCATTTGATTGCTAGCATCCAATTCAAGTACCCGTTGATAGCTGAAATAAGCATTTTTATTTTTTGGCGTCGTCAAACGAAAATGATCCATGTCTTGTTTTGCCTGTGCCAACAAGATATCGATGGTCTGTTGGTTAGGATTCGAGGGTTCTATCGTTGCCTTTTCTGCTAGCGTATTTACATTCTCATTTTGTTGCTTAGTGGCTATATGCATTTCAGATCTTAAAGGCCCAGCAAGTGGTTTTAATAATTGTATATCGTCAATGGAAGATATTTTGTTTTCAGCAAGTTGATATTCTTCTCGTGCAATGCTATCAGATACATTGTTTACAATGGCTTTCTGAAGTTCTTTAAAAAAAACACTTTTTGAAAATTCTGGTAAATAATCTGCTCTTGCCGTTTTAAGCCGAAGCATTACGTTATCATGTTGTGGTTCGAAATAGTGGTTCTTAATCTTGAGTTGCCGCAATTCATTTTCCCAGGCTAAATATTCGTCCCCAATATCAGTGACAGAAGCCTTTTTATTCGCATCGCTTGCGACTATATCCGCACTGCTGGAAATAATTTTCTCTGGATCCGCTTCTTTTTTATCTTGGAACAGATTCCAGGATAAATAGATTGCAATTGATATCGCGACGACAGAAATAGCTGCAATGAGTGGAGCTATGGAAGCATGCTTTTTTTTCTTTTTTGGTAGGCTACCGGTAGTCTGTTTGTCGCCAGAACTAAGCGCTTGATGTAATAGACGATTTGATTGACTTGCTTCTATCGTCTCGTCTAGTGATTTGTCAATGCCATTATCTAAAATTCGCCACCAATCAGGCAATGACTGTGGTCGATCATTAGGGTTAAGCAGCAAAGCTGAAGAAACAGCTTGGATTAACTCCTCTGAAAACTGATTCACATATTTATTCAATTGTATTAACACAGGATCTTGCTTGCCTTGCATCACACAATTGATTCGCGTAATTGCATCAACAGGCGTGTCTCCCGTCATTAATTCATAAGTGGTAGCACCGAGTGCATAGATATCGGTCCAGGGGCCTTGTTTTTCACTATCGCCAGATAAATCATATTGTTCACTTGGCGCATATCCAACGGATATCAGCGTTGTTAACTGCTGTGTTTTGGTACCGATGGCAAGTCGTGCAGAACCAAAGTCGATTAAAACAGGTGTCGTGGCATCTTTAAGCAAAATATTACCTGGCTTAATGTCCCGGTGAATAAATCCCGCTTCATGGACGAGTTGTAGGCCATCACTGATATCTTGAACTAAGGAACGTATTTCATTTTCAGAAAATTTCTGACCCTGCTTGATTAACTCTTTCAGATTGATGCCACGAATATATTCCATGACAATGTAAGCGGAATGGTTGGCTTGGAATACACTGTTGATAGAAACAATATTTCGATGTTTAAACCGAGCAAGTGTTTGCGCTTCTTCCAAAAAACGCTTGAGTCCCCATTCATAAATTGATTTCTTATCCTTAGACTCAGGAATGACGGTGTAATTTTCACCGCGAACCACATAATTTCTGGGGTAAAATTCTTTGATGGCGACTTCGCTATGTAAATTGTTATCCTTGGCTAAATAGGTAATTCCAAATCCACCACTGCCGAGCACAGATTGAATGGTGTACCAATGCAGATTAAATAATTTAGGTAATTTATAGTCATTATGGATAGTCATTTTTTTGTTTATCAGGGTTTTATTTCGGTTTTTATTCGATCGTGACAATAGTATACACAGTGCTCAAACGATTGCTGTGCATCGCCATGTGTTGTCAGCCTTACGACACACGATGTCAATACGCTCCATTGAGGTTTCATCATCGTTGTTTTCTCATTTTTGGCGATTGGGCTGAGTGTCATCGTCCCATCTCCCGTGCGCGAAACCTAGTGTTTGATGAAAGGTAAAATTAGTTGAGTATTCTATAGCAATCATTATTGTACAAGGAAGTTTACTGTGCAATTTAATGTTGATCAATTATTATTCATTAAATAAGTCGAATGAGTACACAAGGGATTAAAAAAGAGACATTCTAAAGCTGTAATTTATTATGTCTGCTGGGACTAATTACTTTTTCAGGGTTGATAGTGTAGGTCTAGAATTCATATTTGTGTTGTGATAAAAAAACGTTATAATCTCGGTTTCCAAAATTTGGCAAAGCTCGCCCCTATGAAAACGGATCGGATTGTTTGTGTTTTCTTATTGTTGTCCATGTCTTTTTATGCCTTTGGTGAGGAATTTGAACGTTCTGAATTAGAGGAAATTAAAAAAAGCATTAACGAGAACGCCGAAAAGCTTGATTATTTACTAACCAATAGTAAAGAAACTGCTGAAGAGCCAGCCCTTCAACAGCGTCAACATAAAAACCACTACGGTGTGACGCCACGATTGGCACTTCGCGCTAGCAACTTTCAAACTTATGGGGAAAACATATACTCCCAAAGCACTGTAGAACAATTGGTTTACAAGACCATAGGGATGAGCTTCCATTATATCGATCGGGATTTGCCTAAATATAATTTTATAGTCAGCGTACTTTATGGGTCCGATCAGACTCGAGTTAACAATTACATCGGTGTCGATTTACCTACGGGTCAAAAGCTGGTAGCTCCTCTAAGATTTACCCGTGATACAGAACTTTGGGATATTGAATTAGCCGCAAGATCTAGAATAAATAATACCAATGCCAATTTTATCGCTGGAATTCAAACAGTACAATTTTTCTTTGATGATGAATCTGAAGAGATCATCCCTACGTTAAATGGAAAACAAGAAATTAAATTTCACGCCAAATTGTATTTAGTAAAAATCGGTATTGGTGGATATTCTTTTATCTCTGAAGACAAACGCCATCGGATTTTTTCAAACCTTTTGGTCGGTGGCGGATTTACTCAAACACGTGTAAAGGATAATTGGAGAACACTCGTTAGTGATGTTAATTTTGGATATGAATGGATTATGCGCAAGAGTACTGCCATCAGTGTACGTTATCGGGGGCAATTTGCATATCAAAGTGATATCAATAGTGATTTAACTGGTATGTCAGATGGTTTTTTCGTATTACATGGTCCTGAATTTAATTTTGCCTACCGATTTTGATCTTTTAATACCATCTTTTATTGGCTAGCTTTTTGTCCATAATTTTTTTGAAACGTTAGGGTACAGCCAATGCCCTCTGTTAAGTGCGGTTCCTATAGGACATATATAAACAAATAGTAACCAATGGTGAGGTCCGAGATTACATGAGCGAGATAGGGGGCCATGAGGCCTTGGCTGCGAATGCGTAGATAACCGAGCATCCAACCATAAACAAATACCATGCTGTAACCCATATAACCATTGGGAAAGCCCGCCGCAAAATGAACTGCTGCAAAGGCTGATGCTTGAAGTATTAAAACCAGATCATTTCGCTGCAGTACACGCTGCAAGGCTTCCTGAAAAACGCCTCGATAAATGATTTCTTCAATAAATGCATTGATCAAAGCAAAGCTCGGAATGACGATACAAAGCACAAGCCAATTAGGTACTTCAGCTAATCCCTGCATCATGTGAACTCCGATGCCCAGGTTGTCGGACCATGTTGCCCACAAAACTAAGGCAATCGTTGATAACAGGCCAGTTGCCAGACTGAGGGCAAGGGAAGTTCGATCCAGCTTTCCCCATGTTGCCCAGCTCAGTGTAGTTCTGGTTTGAGCAAAGGGTAAAATACAGAGCGTTGATAAGATGAATTGAGTTAAGAAGAGAAGTGCTGGCATGCTATTTAATAGCGAAGGAAAGAATTCGCTAACACTCATGATAAAAGCCAAGAGGGCGAGATGAAAAATTGTCCAAACTCTGAAAATAACGACGGCGATGACAAGGCTAGCCAATGCTATCTGTTGGATGTCGGTTATTTTCTGGAATAGGGTGAGATTAATGGATAATATGATTGCTGCCACCAAGATTGCATTGAGATGTCGTTGTGGCGAGAAATGAAAATTAATTAGCTTATCCATCTTTACTCCCCAGTTTCGTTCGGTATGTGATTATGGCAGGGTTGATAGTCTGTTCATGCGCTAAACTTGCTCATAAAACACATGGGTCTGCACATTAATAGTGCATAAACTATATATGAAAGTCTTAATTTATTGAAATTGAAAATAAAAAAAATTGGTACTCGTATTGCTCAGTTTATTGTTAGTTAACCAGGAGAGTGACTATGAATACCACAAGCCCCCGCGTCGCTAATTATAAATATGCTGACATTTTTGTTCCAAATCAGAATAGAACAATTTTTAATCATGATATTAGCAGTTGCTCTAATGAGCAGGTGCCTGGGAATGATCTCTATTCTGGACGGGCACTGGGTTTAACTGAGCCGAGTGACATCATTCAATTACATGCTAGCCTGAAACAGCAGTGGCCTTATATTACCAAGCATTACCAAAGTATTGAATTGGCATTTACCCAGTCAGTCATTTGGAATACCAGCTACCAACTGTTATCTAATTACCCTCAGTATCAACCCTCGTTTTTCTATTACGGAGATGAGGCTTGTGATAACAATAGCAAATATTATTTTTATCATATCGTCAATTTCATCCACTCCAAAAACAACTTCATGAGCGTTGCCAAAGATCTGGATTTACCCGTCCCGAAAACTTTTTGTTATTATGATAAAACCTTCATCTCAGATACCGCTATATTTCCTTATCCATGCTTTTTAAAGGCGGCAGTGTCCGTATTATCGGGGGCTGGGATATACCGATGTGAAAACGAAACTGAGTTATTTAACGCATTGAACCAGTTTGACAATAATGCGCCAATACAGATACAGGAAGAAGTGCTTGCTCGGAGTTTTGTTAACGTGCAATACAAGGCGACATCGATCGGCGTTGAGCGTTTTGCGGCAACCGATCAATTGTTAAATGGATATTCCCATATTGGGAATCGATATCCAACAAAATTCTCCTGTTGGCATGTGACGGACCCTCTTGCTCAGTATTTATATAATAAAGGGATGGAAGGTATTTTTGCATTCGATGTTGCCGTTATCGATGAGGATAATAGCATTAACTATCGATTAATAGAATGTAACCCCTACTATAATACGGTCAGTTATCCTACCTGGATTGCAAAAAAATTGGCTATTGAAAGCTGGACGGCTGAAAATTTTTCGACCCGTATACGAAGCTTGAGGCAATTGGATTTATCAGGTATCGAATTTAATCAGCAGCAGGGGAGCGGTATCATATTGGTTAACTGGGGAACGATTTTGGCAGGCAATATCAGTGTTTTGTTGGTTGGCTCTGATACGCAACAACAAGCACTGCGTCAGCAATTGCTGAAAAGAATATGATTGGGGATGAGTATTTACCGTTTGTTTTGAATCATTGCTGAAGTTAATTTCCATTAGCTCTTGCAATTGGAACGTTTTATTCTTTCCATATCACCGTTTGATTCTTGCCTTGGCGTTTACTTATATATAATGCTTGATCGGCTTTTTCTAATAATAAATCAGCAGTAATTCCATGATTTGGCATCATAGCAATGCCTATACTGCAAGTCATGATCGTGCCCTGTTGAGCTTGTTTGTCGATCTGTGGTAAAAAATCGTGTGATGCAATGGCTTCACACAAGCGCTCACCGAGTATTTTGGCTCCATCCTCATTGGTTTGCGGTGCAATAATCACAAACTCATCACCGCCAAAGCGTCCGATGATATCAGAGGTTCGACAGTGCTGGCGTATAATAGAACCCACATCATAGAGTAATTTATCGCCGCGCAAATGACCATATTGATCGTTAAATTGCTTAAAACCATCAAGATCAATAAAAAATATGGATAGAGGAAATTCATAGCGCTGGCTTCGTGAAACCTCCGCATTAAGATGATCCAATATGGACTTCTTATTTAATAAGTCGGTCAGAGAATCGATATGAGCTTGACGTTTAAGTTCTTCTAGCAGGCGCGCTTTTTCTACCGCTTCGACAGCTTCTGAGGCGAAAATTCTCAACAACAAGACATCATGTTCGTTATAAGAGCCAGTCGTTTTACGAAATACGGTGATGCATCCCATCACACTATCTTTTGAGGTCATAGGAACACAAAGCATGGTCTTCACGCCATCAAGCCCTTCCAGCTCGGCGGGAACACAAAGTGCCTCAAGTTCCTTTTGCGTAACAACCATTTCTTCACCGGTTTTTACTACGGTGCCTACGGCACCGTTTTCAAGCGGAATATTTGATTGGCTATTGATCCCCTCAGCTAAGCCATAGGTACCGAGTGTACTCAAAAAGCCGTTGCGAACATCGAACGCACGAATAGTGGCAGCCTCAGATTTGGTTAAATTAGCTGCTGTTTTCAGAATGTGATCCAACACATCATCGATGCTGTCGAACACAACTATACGCTCAGTGATCGTGAAAATACGGTTTAAAATTTTATCGTTTGCCATTTTAAAATGAGATATATCGTTACATAATGTCTAATTAGCCTATCGACATGACACGATTTTTCTTTATTCTAAGTCCAGCAGGATGCACTATATGCAATAAGCAGTTTATTTAACCAATAATATCATTTTTTTCATGAGGTTAACTTATATATCCATATAATTAGGTCGATGGTAGCTCAGCGTAACCCGATATTGGTTTTGGCTTTTGTAAGTCAAACCAACCGAGAAGAGAAGCGTTTACGATACTCGCTGGGTGACAAGCTGGTATAACGTTTGAATAAACGACCAAAGGATTTGGCGTCGGTATAACCTACCTGATAGGTAATAGCTTCGACATTCATTTGGGTGCTTTCTAATTTTTTCTTAGCGAATTCCACTCGCAAGCGTTGCAAGTACATCAGCGGTGTTTCACCGGTGGCGCTGCGAAAACGACGCACTAAATTGCGCACACTCATATGACAATGTTCAGCAATGGATTCGATGGTTAATGTTTGGGTGCAGTGTTGTTCCATCCACTGCTGGACTTGTTTGATTTCTTCGTCTTGATGGGTAATGGATGAATGGCTAAAAAAATAAGGGGCTTGGCTGGATCGGTTTTTATCATGCAATAACAGTTTAGAGCATTGCAAGGCGACGTCCAGTCCACAATACTTTTCCACCAAATAAATAATTAAATCTAAAAAAGCATAAGTGGGACCGGCGCTCAATATATCATTTTCATCAATGAACAGTCGCTGTAGATTTAGGACTATCTCAGGATAACGCTGCTGAAAAAGCGCTGCTAACAATGGGTTGGTGGTCACCGTTTTATCGTGTAATAACCCCGTTTCTGCCAGGAAAAAAATGCCCGTGCAAATGGAAACTAAAATACTACCCTGAGCATGACGATCTTTTAGCCAAGGTGTGAGCGCAACATTTTCAGCGAGGGCTTGATCAATGCGATCCATCACCGGTGGCACGATGATTAAATCCGCTTGACTCACGTCATTAATGGATAACAACGGTGTAATGGGCATTAAATTAAAGCTGCGAATGGCTTGGCCATTGACTGTGGTGAGTTTGACCTGGAAGAAGTTTTGCTCGGTCTGTTTGTGTATTTTCCAAAAATTATTGGCAATGTCAAAAACGTCAAGTACCCCGATGACGCTAGACGTTAAACAATTATTAAACGCCAAAACGACCACTTGTTTCATTGACTGTCACTCCGAACTTGTCCGATCTGACCTGAAATATGTCAGTTCTCACCCTGGGAAATCCCCAATATTGCCCATACACTAGGGTTCATCAATGACAAAGTCAAACTCGCTGTTACCTGAGGAATATTATGCCAAACGACATACCTTTGACCGTTTCTACTATTTTTCTATTGATTTGTGGCATCACGTTAGTTTTTTTTCTCAAAATACTCATAGCACCATTGAAAGCATCGGGACGTCACAAAATGGCTTGGGGCATTGGAATCGGGATGATGGTTTGGTTAGGCTTGCAAGGTTTATTGGCACAGCAACAGTTTTATTTAGCCTCGTTTGATTTGCCGCCACGTGCATTAGTGGCACTGTTACCGCCCATGTTGCTAATTTTCGGGTTGCTTATTTTTTTATGGCGAAGTGAGTATTTTAAACAGTTGTCACTGAAAAGCATGACATATATCCAAGTGTTTCGTTTGCCATTGGAGCTTTTTGTATTGAGTGGGTTGGCCACGGCAGGCTACATACCACACGTTATGACCTACTATGGTCGTAATCCGGATATCTTGGTCGGCCTTACGGCGCCGATCATTGCTTACTTATATTTCTCTAAAAAATGGGTGAGCTGGAAGCTGCTGCTGGGATGGCATGTTGTGTCGTTATTATTGCTGATTAACATTACCAGCCATGCCATTTTATCCATGCCTTACCCATTCCAACAGGTTGGTTTAGAACAACCCAATATCGGCGTATTTCATTTTCCTTACATTTGGTTGCCGACATTGTTAGTGGGGGTGGGTTATTTTTGCCATATTATTGCCATTCATAAATTGTTATGCTGGCGAGATACATGACTTGTGATTATTTGGTAAATTCTTTATAGTCATTTTTGAAGGTCAATGATCGATGTTTTAGGTTTCGTGTTTTGATGGAAAAACAAACAGAAATTGGCTGTTATGCAAGCGAAATTAGATTGAAAAACCAGCAAAAAAAAGCTAACTTTTTTCGAGTGAAAAATGAGCAATAAAAAATTCTTGCAACCTCATGAAATTTCTAATCTTTGGAAAAGTCAAGAGGGGTTAGAACGATGCCCTGACTAAGAAGGGATTGAGACTTTATCATTTTTTTCTTTTCTTTCAAAAAATGTCGTTAGAACGATGCCCTGACTAAGAAGGGATTGAGACGGTACGTACGGCAGCAATAATATGTTGCTGCTGTCCTTGGTGACCCTTGTCGCCTGGATGCAGCATAGTGGAATCCAGGAACGAAGCCCTATCCCCCGGATTTGATTTCATCCGGGCTACCTCCTGGGCGTCAACTTGGGAAGTTATTGCGTTCCCATTCCTTATGCCAAATTCCAAGAGATATATGCTTCCATTACCCATCGAGAAAGTTCTGCCTGAATTAATTAATACCCTGAATCATCGTGATGAAGCCGTATTAGAGGCGCCTCCGGGGGCGGGTAAAACCACCCTTGTACCACTGGCCTTGCTCAAAAGTGACTGGTTAACCGGTCAGAAAATACTGATGCTGGAACCTCGCCGTTTGGCTGCGCGTGCGGCAGCGGAGCGGATGGCTTTTTTATTAAATGAAGCGGTTGGCAATACCGTTGGTTATCGGGTGCGACTTGATTCTCGGACAAGTTCAAGTACTCGCATTGAAGTGATTACCGAAGGTATTTTGACTCGGCGATTGCAGGATGACCCTGGCCTTGATGGGGTGGGGTTGGTTATTTTTGATGAGTTTCATGAAAGAAGTCTCGAAGCCGATCTTGGTTTAGCGTTAACCCTGCAAGGGCGTGATTTATTTCGTGAAGATTTGCCATTAAAATTATTGGTGATGTCGGCCACACTGGATGGTTGTCGTATTTCTAAACTTCTCAATAACGCGCCAGTAATTAGCAGTGAAGGACGTCATTATCCGGTGACGATTCATTATGGAGATAGCTGGCAGGCCCGTGATAATATCGTTAATCGAACGATTGCAACGGTACAAAAAGTTTTAAAAGACGAAACCGGAAGCTTGCTGGTATTTTTACCCGGGCAGCGTGAAATACGCCAGGTGCAAGCGGGTCTGCAAATATTGATAGAACATCAGACTGACCTAAGTGTGACGCCCTTGTATGGTGATTTAACGCTCAATGAGCAACGTCAAGCCATCGAAGCGCCCGCGAAAGGGCAGCGCAAAATCGTCTTAGCCACAGACATCGCGGAGACTAGTCTGACCATTGAAGGGGTGCGAGTTGTGGTCGATGCGGGTTTATGTCGTCGGCCGATGTTCAATGCCGCAATAGGCATGACACGCTTGCACACCTGCCGCCTATCAAAAGCATCGAGCATGCAACGCATGGGCAGGGCAGGGCGCTTGGAAGCCGGTGCTTGTTATCGATTATGGTCTGAACAGCAGCAGCAACAATTAGTGCCTTATACCCCGGCTGAAATTTTACAGGCCGACCTGGTGCCACTGGCTCTGCAATTATTACGTTGGGGGGTTGAAGATCCTGATGAGCTTGCCTGGCTGGATTGCGTTCCGCCAGTGAGCTATCAACAAGGCTTAACGTTACTTGCAAGATTAGGCGCACTTATTAAAAATCCATCAGGGAACTGGCAGCTAACCCCACATGGGGAAGCCATGGCCAAGTTACCGACCCATCCCCGGTTAGCCCATTTATTATTAATGGGTAAACAATATGGTTTAGCACAGCTCGCCTCAGATCTTGCGGCACTGTTATCCGAGCGTGATCCATTGAGCAATAGCGGTGCAGATATTAGCCGTCGGCTTTGCTTGCTCAAATCACCAAATTCTGCTGCAAAAAATTATCGTGGTAGTATTCACCGAATTAAACAACAAAGCCAGCGATTCAAACAGCTCATACAAGGCAGCCCATGCCAGCCGGTTGATGATGTCAGCGATCCAAAATGGATCGCGTTTTTAATTGCCTGTGCCTACCCGGAACGAATCGCACAAAAACGAAGTACAGCTAGCGTTATTTATCGCTTGAGTCAGGGACGTTCGGCTCAATTACGTGATGACGATGCTTTGCAACAGTCAGAGTATTTAGCGGTGGCGCAACTGGCCAGCAAACAAGGCAATGCCGTCGATCAAATATTTTTGGCAACAGCATTACCGCCGGAATTATTCGAAGGTCCATTATCTGAGATGGTTGAGGAAAAGGTGTTTGTGGGTTGGGACGATGCGGGTGAGCGCTTATTGGCTGAAAAACAAAAAAGCGTGGGTGAAATTATTATTAAACGCCAGTCCGTCACTCAATTTCCATTGGAAGAAAAACGTCTGGCCGTGCTTGATATGGTAAGCAAGCGAGGGCTTTCGCTATTGCCTTGGAATGAAGAGCTCAGGCAGTGGCAACGACGGGTACTGCTGATCAGACAATTGTTTGCTGAAGATCATCAAGAAACTGCCTGGCCGGATGTGTCAGATGAAAAACTGCTCACCACGCTTGATCAATGGTTAAGCCCGTATGTGGATCGTATCAAACACATTCATCATTTCAGCGGACTTGAACTCGATAAAATCTTATATGCCATGTTACCCTGGCCATTACCGCAACAACTGGATCAACTGGCGCCCATGACCTATCAAGTGCCATCAGGTTCTCGCATTCGCATCGACTACAGCGAATCACCTCCCATACTGGCGGTAAAGTTGCAGGAAATGTTTGGTTGTACTGAAACCCCGGCCATTGCCAAAGGAAAAATTCAACTCAAAGTTCATTTGTTATCTCCCGCAAGACGCCCTTTACAAGTGACCCAGGATTTGACAAATTTCTGGCACACCAGTTATCACGAAATAAAAAAAGAAATGAAAGGACGTTATCCGAAGCATCATTGGCCCGATGATCCGATGGTCGCCCAGGCCACGGCGAGAGTGAAACGAAAACCAGCCAAGAAGCCATGAGCCTGTGACGAGCATGACTCATTTCCAGCCTACCCATGAAATATCGAATCGATACTCCTTTCTGAGTGATAAGGAATGGGCATGGAATAACTTCCCTGTTTGGCGCCCAGATTTGGTTTGTATTGGTTCGTTCTGATTGAGCAAAAGTGCAGGAATAGTGGTTCTATTTCGAGCTTTTGTGATTGAAGAACGGGCCAAGACGGGCGGAAGATGGGATGCGAAACCGGGAAGTTATTGCGTGCTCATTCCTAAGCCGACTGAGTACGGAAAAATTGGTCTAGTTTAAATATCAAGAAAAATCGAATGATAAATGGATGGCTGTCGGTAAAAATTACATTTTTTTACAATGAAAGCCAATATTATTCCACTATATTATTTTAGAATATCTATCGCATTATAAAATAATAAATTTGCTAGGGAAGGATGAAGTTGTATATAAAATAGAAAAAGGACAAGTTAAAATGAATGTTTTAATCGCAACGACTCAGACTCCGAACGAAATACTAATCAAACACATGCAACAAAATAAGCATAGTGTATCTGTGTTTGCACCTGTCCATATGATGGATGAAATTGCCATTTCTTGTTGGGATATGGTAATAATCAATATCGAAGAAAATATTGGCAAGTGGACCGGTTTAATTAAAATCATAAAAAACCAGTATTGCCTGCCTATCATTGGGTTCATTGGCAATATCAGTTTAGCGGATATGCAATTAGGCATCGAAGCGGGAATCAATGATTATATTTTTCAAGAATCTTCAGATTCAATACTTAAAAAGCGCCTGGATATTATTTTTTTACGATTGCAACCGCATTATCCTAATATGGATCGTCGCTTGTTGCGCGATCGACGTCAAACATTGTCTGAGCGATGCATTAACGATAGCCATGCAAAAACTGAAATTGATGAGGTTTCATTGGTTGTCGATAACCGCGAAAAACGGGTTTATATCAACAATAAGGAGATGCTTTTTAGCCCGAAAGAGTTCGAGTTGCTTGATATTTTACAATCAGATCCTGGTCGCGTTTTTTCGCCTCAGGAAATCATTCAAGTGTTATGGCCTGATAGAAAGGATGCGACCCCCGGCGATGTACAGCAATATATATTTTTATTGCGGAAAAAACTGCGTGCTCATTGTTCGTCATCTTTGATAAAAACAGTCAAAGGTTTTGGTTATAAGCTTGATTTGTCTATTGGCAAAGCTCAAGAAATTAGCGCCTAACTAACGCTGCAAAGAGACTTGCTGCTTAGGTCAAAAAACAATCCGCAATATATCTCCTTAATTTATCACTGGACTGGGGCTAATCTAGCTTTTGTTATTAGAAAGGCCGTTATGTTATTTCGCTGGGTTATTGATCTTTTTCATGTAACTATCTAATAAATAATCGATATTAAGTCTGTGATTATTTGTCTGATTGATGTTATTTTGTGATTTAACATTACTTGACAGTTTTTATAGGTTATTTAAAGGTGGCTTCTATGCCATTTTACCCTCAACTGCAATATTCTTCTTTTCGAGCTTATTTTCCTCCATGGGTTTTCAATGACCGATAGAGGATCACTGTACAAAAGTATTTCATTATTTTAATGGTTTTTGTGGGTGAGCGAGGTTCATAGTTCAACCATGGCGAATGTCGATGGTGAGCTATTTTGGTAATTATTTTGTTAGGCAGATAAGTCTCTTTATATTACTGACCTGACAAAAAACGGAAAGGAGTTAAAAAGTAATGGATAAATCGAATCGAGCGCAATGGCGCGCTCAATCGCTTGCCTTGAATAGCACAAAGGCGAAAATACAGTGTAGTAGCGATTTTCGAAACTTGAGATTGTCGCTATTGGCGATGGGTACTTCAGCCATTTTATTTGCTGGCAATACTTTTGCGGCTGGCGGTGATTTTTCGAACACCGATTTTGCGGCAGCAGCGCCCTATACTTACAATCATGCGACAGGTGGCGGTGCTTACAATGATCGCACTGTTGGTGACTTTAATGATGTAACAGAGCAGCTTGAAGGTGGTGAATTCACTTGTGGTGATATTGTCACTTATCTGGCCCAAATTAATGTTGAGGCTAATCCGGTAGATGCCAACCAAACTATCGAGCTCGATTTAAAATTTCTTGCTAATAGTACAGGACAGGCTGGCGCGGCGTTGTCTGATATTGTGAATGTGTCTATAAACTATGGGCTAGTTGAAAATGGCGATGATGGAACGGGTATAAATCCAGGCGCTGGCAACTTTGGATTAGATTCAGGTATCAGTGATGACGGTGGCAGTACTGCTACGTTGACTGCAGAAACGTTAACTGGTCCTCTCTTTCAATCTGGTAGTGAGTTATTAGGTACCGTTAGTATTAACGACCTTGAAGCTGGTGAATCAGTTGTATTACGTGTTGATACTCGGTTAGCGTGCGAAGCAGGTAGTACTCCTACGGGTAATTTGCAAGGACAGCTCGAAGCTGGGCGTGTTGTTGCTCCGGTAATGGAAACGATCAATACAGGTCAGCAAACTATTCCCTTTTTAAAGATTGGTGAAATTATTGGCGCTGGCGAACCATTACTGTCAATAACAAAAACAGTCACGACTGCGTCAGGCACTTGTGGGGTAGATGATGTTGAGCAGATCAATGTATTCACGGGCGATACTGTTAAATACTGTTATGAAATCAACAATCCTGGTACTGGCGATTTATTTGATTTGAATTTAATCGATGATAACGGTACGCCTGGAAATCTAACTGACGATTTTACTGTTGTTATAACAGGTCTGACGGATATCGATGGTGATGCCGATCTCGGTGATATGGCGGGTGTATCGACTGTTTATGGTGAAGCGCTGGTTGTAATGCCGAGTACAGAAAGCACCGTTACTAATACAGCTGTGGCCACTGGAAATAACGGCTTGTCAGGTGGAAATTTTCAAACCCTTACTTCTTCTGATACTGCAAGAGTGGTTGTTGAGCTAGCGCCAAATAATCCACCGGTTGCTGTCGATGATAATATTGTTACATCAGAAGACACCCCGGTGACGACGGTTGTAACGTCAAACGATAGCGACATGGATGGCAATCTTGATCCTACCTCAGTCACTATTACCTCTGATCCCAGCAATGGTTCAGTGGTTGTTAATCCTGATGGATCTGTCACTTATACGCCTGATCCAGACTACACTGGGTCTGATAGTTATGAATACCAAGTTTGCGATACCAATGGTCTTTGCGATACGGCTACTGTAACGATTGACGTAACAGCCGTTAACGATGCGCCGATTGCAAATGATGATGCGACTACCATTAACCAAGACACAGTTGTTACTATTGATGCAACAGCTAATGATACCGATGTCGATGGCAATCTGGATCCAACATCTACGACTATTGTGAGCGGTGCTTCCAACGGTACTGTTATCAATAATGGCGACGGTACTTTCACATATACCCCAAATCCGGGTTTCTTTGGAGTTGATAGTTTTGACTATCAAGTTTGCGATAGCGATGGTCTTTGTGATACTGCTACGGTGACTATAACAGTACTTGAAGTAGTTCAAGTAAATACTGCTCCTGTTGCCAATAACGATAGCGAGACAACACCTGAGGATACTTCAGTCACAATTGATGCCGCCGCCAATGACACGGATGCAGAAAATAACCTGAATCCATCGAGTGCGACAGTGATCACTCAACCCACTAATGGTACGGTGACTAATAATGGTGATGGTACATTTAGTTACGATCCTGATCCTGATTTCAATGGTACTGATAGTTTTGAGTATGAAATTTGTGATACGGATGGCTTGTGTGATACAGCGACTGTGACCATCGACGTAACACCTGTGAATGACCCTCCAATAGCCAATAACGATAGTGCCACTACATTGGAAGATACAGCAGTAACGATTGATGCGGCTGCCAATGACACTGACCTGGATGGAAACCTGGACCCAGCATCGGCCACTGTTACAAACGCGCCAGCGAATGGCACGGTTGTCAATAATGGTGACGGCACGTTTAGTTATGTTCCGGATGCAGATTTCAACGGCAGTGACAGCTTTGATTATCAAATCTGTGATACAGATGGATTGTGTGATACAGCAACAGTAAACATTGATGTGACACCGGTTAATGATCCGCCTGCGGCAGCCGACGATAGTGCAACTGTTACTGAAGATTCATCTGTCACCATTCCTGTATTAAATAATGATGTTGATGTTGACGGTAATCTTGATTTAGACAGCGTTAGCATAACCCAGCAACCAGCAAATGGCGAAGTTGTCGTTAACCCTGACGGTACAGTGACCTATACGCCGGATGCAAACTATAACGGGCCTGATAGCTTTGAATATCAAGTTTGTGATACTGACGGGCAATGTGATACTGCAACTGTTACGGTTCAAGTCACACCAGTAAATGATCCACCAGTCGCTGAAGATAATGTTTATAGTACTTTAGAAGATACAGTACTAACAGTTGATCCGGTGGGTATATTGGGTAACGATTCGGATGTTGATGGTGATGCGTTAACAGTGAATTTGTTAACAAGTCCAACTAATGGAACGTTAACACAAAATCCTGATGGTTCATTTACCTATACGCCTAATGCAAACTTCAACGGTAGCGATAGTTATACTTATGAAGCTTGTGATGCGAGTGGAGCATGTGATGATGCTACGGTAACTATACTCATTGGCGCAGATAACGATGCACCAGTAGCGGTTGACGATAGCTATAGCACAAACGAAGACACAACCTTAACAGTCGGTGCGCCGGGTGTTTTGATGAATGATTCGGATGTGGATGGCGATGCTTTAACGGTTAATCTGCTCACGAGTACAAGTGATGGAACGCTAACGCAAAATGCTGACGGCTCTTTTACATACGTGCCGAATCCAAACTTTAATGGTGTGGATAGCTATACATACGAAGCCTGTGATCCAATAGGTGAGTGTGCTACAGCGACAGTCACTATTACCGTTGTTCCTGTCAATGATCCACCGGTAGCATTGGATGATAACTACAGTACTTCACAAGATACGACACTTGTATTAAGTACTGCTCTATTGGGCAACGATAGCGATATTGATGGCGACGCCATTTTTGTCACCAGCTTTGATGCCACAAGTGAGTTTGGCGCAACGGTATCTGTTGCTCCAGATGGTTCAATCGTCTATACGCCTGCTGCTGGTTTTGCTGGTATAGATACCTTTACCTGCACCATCAGTGATGGCAATGGTGGATTCGATACAGCAACCGTAACGATCACAGTCGAAGCAAAAAACAACCGCAGTATATCGGTTGATTTACAAGCCTTTACTTTGGCTGATACTAGCTTGAGTGGAACTATACTGGTCACTAATCAGAGCGGTGGTTATGATGTCCAAGTTGTCGATATGGCGATTGAAGTTCAGTACAAGTTACCTGGACAGCAGTGGACATATATAGCAGTGATTGAAGGTTCATGTTCGTATAACCCAGAACCTTTGTTCACAATTGTTGACTCTCAAACAGTGAGCTTCTCTGGATGTGAGCTTGCGGAGTCTATTCCTGAAGGTGCAACTGTTCGCGTGACATCGAATGTCCAAATATTTGGACGCATAAAAGGTAAAGCGAAAAGTGATGGTTGGTATTTAAGTCGACTGTCACAATAAGCTTTTCTTTTTAACTTCACAGACGCGGCACAAGAAATTGTGCCGCGTTTTTTATTATGATTTTTATTCGTTCCCACGCTCCTGCGTGGGAATGCAGACTCAAGGTATCGATTCATCACCCAGTCTTATTTGAGAATGGGGTACGCAACAACTTTTCTGTTTGACTTCTCGGCTTTATCTCCTGATTCGCGCTACCTTCTACTTCCATGGCGTGTTCACTCAGAACTAACAAACCCAATCTGGCCGCCAAATAGTTGGCGAACACGTGGAATAAATTATTGAGAAACGCAAAAAGTAAAAGCGGATTACTTGCCATGTCTGATTGGTGGCTGTTGCCTTTTCTTGTGCTTTTTATGATGCGTGTTTGCTTGTTATATGAGAGCTATATCAATAGCAATAAACTATCAACCAAATAGTAACAATCAATTTCCTCTATTTATCCTGTTGAGTTAGACTAACGACTCAATATCAACAGCAGGAGAAAATGATCGTGAAACATTCCTATTTAAACATTATTGCCGTTGCATTGGGTGTGACCATCAGCGCGTCCAGTTATGCCACTATTTTAACGCGTGATAACGGTGCTCCCGTTGGTGACAACCAGAATTCAAAAACCGCAGGCCAGCACGGTAGCGTATTACTCGACGATGTGCATTTGATCCAAAAATTGCAACGCTTTGCGCGTGAACGCATACCTGAGCGGGTGGTGCATGCCCGAGGCACCGGGGCGCATGGTGTGTTTGTTGCCAGTGGTGATTTCAGTGACTATACCATGGCGGTGCCATTTACCGGAAAAGGTAAAAAGACACCGGTTTTCGTTCGGTTTTCCACTGTCATTCATTCCAAAGGTTCACCAGAAACCTTACGTGATCCCCGTGGTTTTGCTACTAAATTCTATACCGAACAGGGCAATTGGGATTTAGTGGGTAATAACCTGCCCGTCTTTTTTATCCGTGATGCCATGAAGTTTCCTGATATGGTGCATTCATTAAAACCCTCTCCGGTTACCAATGCCCAGGATCCTAATCGATTTTTTGATTTCTTTTCCCATGAACCGGGTGCGACTCATATGTTAACTTGGGTCTATTCCGACTATGGTACCCCGGCGAGTTACCGGAAAATGGATGGTTGGGGTGTGCATGCTTATAAATGGATTAATGCGAAATCAGATGTGAAATATGTGAAATTCCATTGGAAATCAAAACAAGGCATCGAGAATCTTAGCGCAGATCAGGTGGCTAAGGTACAGAGTCAGAACTTTAGTCATTTGACCAGTGATCTTTATCAAAACATCAACGCCGGAAATCACCCGCAATGGGATCTTTATGTGAAAGTGTTGAAACCCTCACAGTTGGATGATTTCGACTACAATGCGCTGGATGCGACCAAAATGTGGAAAGGTGTTAAAGAGATGAAAGTGGGTACTATGACCTTGAATAAAGTGCCGGATAATTTCTTTCAAGCAACCGAGCAGGCTGCGTTTGCACCCGCCAATATCGTCCCAGGTATTGAGCCCTCGGAAGATCGTTTATTGCAGGGGCGAGTGTTCTCGTATTCGGATACTCAACTTTATCGCTTAGGGGCTAACCATCAGTCATTGCCAATCAATCGCCCACGCATTCAAACCGCCAATTACAACCAAGACGGTGCGGCCAATTCAGGCAACACGACCTCTGATATTAATTACCAGCCCAGTGTGATGGCACCGGTGGTCGATGTCTCTAAATATAAATATAGTCAGACCAAACTGAAAGGGAAAACCCAGCAACAAGCGATTAAAAAACAATTGAATTTTGAGCAAGCGGGTCAGTTGTACCGAACTTTATCCAAGCAGGAGCAGCGTAACTTGATAAGTAATCTCGCGGGAGATTTAGGTAAAGTGATGGACGATGAGGTAAAGCATAAAATGTTGAGTTACTTTTATCGGGCAGATAAGGAGTATGGCCAACAGATCACTAAGGCGGTCAATGGTGATATTCGACGGGTAAAGGCATTGGCTAAATAATCATTGCGTAGTCCATTCCTAATCTTAAATAGTCAGGCAGCAAGTGCTGCCTGACTTATTGTAAAGAGGTGTCAAATGTTCAAATCTTCGCATAATTTAATGTTAGCCGTTTACCTCTGTTTCATGCCTAACATGGTACTGGCCGAACCCGAACCGAAAGATCAGTTGAATGATTATTATTTTGCTGCGGCACGTATGGGTGATATGGAATTAATGCAAGCTTTTTTAGAAGCAGGTTTTTCTGCTAATCTCGCCAACGATAAAGGTTATACACCGATCATGATTGCGGCTTATCAGGGGCAAGAAAACATGGTTAATTATCTGCTTGAACAAGGTGCAGATCCGTGTGCCGAAGACAAGCGGGGTAATACTGCACTCATGGCGGCCATTTTCCGGGCAGAAGTTTTCATCGCAAAGACATTGCTTACCCAAGACTGCAGTCCGAACCACCAAAACAAGGCAGGACAGACACCGTTAATGTATGCGGCATTATTTGATCGCCAGTCCGTCATTGATTATTTACGCGACAAAGGTGCTAACGTCAAGCTGCAAGACAACTCAGGCAATGATGCCATGAGTCTGGCTATTTCACAGGGGAATCAGCGTTTAGCTAGTCGGTTGCAGGCCGCTCAAGCATCTTCTGTTGAGGCAAGTTCAACGCAGTGAGTTAAAGCTGAAAAGGAAATATACAGATCATTCAAGATTTGTCGTACCCGAAATTGGCTGGGCTGGATAAAAGATGAGCTATTAATCATTTTTATCAATCTAGGATAAGTGAAATTAATTGTGAATAATCCAGCGGATGCTGTCTGGCCAGAAGAAGATAAAATACCTGAGTATTTCAAACAAGTTTGAGATCAACATATTAGCATTCGAATACGATACTTTTGCTTTTCAACAAAAAGGGTGTTTATACTTCCTATATCCTAGTTTGATAAATGTTGGAGGGATAACATGCCAGGGCCAGCAGCGAGAGTCGCCGACATGACCGCACACGGTGGGGTAATTATGCCGCCGGGTGTACCTACGGTACTCATCGGAGGGATGCCCGCAGCAACGATTACCGGCATGCATGTATGTCCAATGATTACTGTGCTTGTTCCCCACGTTGGTGGTCCGGTATTACCCCCGGGTGTGCCTACGGTATTAATTGGTGGGTTACCTGCGACCACGGTGGGAGATATGGCGACTTGTGTTGGCCCCCCTGACGTTATCATACCGCCAGGATGTCCTACTGTACTTATTGGAACGGGTGGCGGTGGGTCTGGTGGTGGCGGTGGTGGCGCGGTTCAGGCGGCAACCGAATCGGCTTATGTTGCACTGGTTGGTGAACCCGGGCCTGAGGCCGAAGGACCACACTGGATTGAATATCAGTTTAAAGATTCCGCAGGGAACCCGATCACCGGTGTGCAATACGAGTTTAGCGGTGTGGATGGTCATGCGGAAAAGATCAAGCCCCTGACAAAAGATGGGATTGTTAGAAGAGGTGGCCTGCCTGATGAAGGGGAATGTTCCGTCAAGATTCTTGCACTATCCAATGCGAGGTGGTCTACAGATAGCGCTAAGGTAGGAGATGAAGTAGAACTAACCGCTGATGTTGAAGGCTATGAAGATGGTACACCCGCAGTGTTTGAAATCTGGGAAAAAGATATTGATGGGGCTGATGATTTTATTGTTCAAAAAAAATCGCAAGTAGAAAATGGTAAGGTAAAAACTGAATGGGAATATGAGTATCACGAGGATGATGGCTCGGGAGAAGGTGGTAATAATTCCGAAAATACAGATGCTGATATCTTAGCAGATTCCAGTATTGTGATTGATGATGAAGAAATGGAGGAAGCCGAGGGTAAAATAATTTACGGTCAAAACTTAGATGAGGAAGAAATCTATGAAGAAAATCAGAAAAAAATCTACTCATCGCCCGAATACTACTTCGTTGTGAAAGTCGGAGATTGTCACGTGCGATCTGATTTATTGGAGTATAAGGATTATATTGAAATTAAACTGGAAGACGAAAATGGGAATCCGATTCCAGATGAAAAATATATCGTTTATTTAGCAAATGGTGAGATCCGTCGAGGATACTTGGGTGCTAATGGGTATAAGAAAGAAGAGAATGTGCCTCCGTGCGAATGGGATGTTGAATTTCCTAATCTACCTGGCGTTTCGGAAGGAGATTAGTATTTATCCTAACGTTTCAAAAAAAACGTGAGGATAAAAGCTTTAGTTACTGTATGTAAGGGGTGAGCGGAGTTTTTTATAAGAGGATCAAGGCTTCCGCGTTCTGCTAGCGCCCCTTACCTACCTCCATGTAGGCAATATCACTTATTGTGAGTTTTAGAAAAAGCGAGTATTGGGCCTTAGATATTGCAAATAAAGCAGTGAAATGGTTTTTAACCCTGTTTTTTTGAAACGTTATAGCACCAAGCAAAGCTCGGTGTATCTTGCAGGGTGAAAGTCCTTGTCGGGGGAGGCGCTGTAAAGTGACTTTTTAAGGATTAGCCATCCACCCGTATCGAGCCTTGGACCCATGGCGGAGTATTGTTGGGAGACAAAACTAAGCGTAGGCAGAGAATCTTGTAGGCCGTAGGGGGAATCGCGTTCCCTGAAGTGCTGGTACAGCTTCGAAATCGTCAATGCGGATGCCGAGGGTTTTAACATACACCGAAGGCAACACAGAAGCACCCGTTTGTACGGCGAGGGTGTGGAGATCCGCCGGAGTCATCAGGCCGTGGCATGTGAGAAGAGATACACTGAAGAGCTCGGGAAGCCCTATCGGGTTCCTGGTACGGGGAGAACAAGAGAATGAGAGACAGTGAGAAAAGCAGGTATGGAGTCAACTAAAAACGGAACATCACTGGAATCTGCCGTCTTGTCAGCGATCCACGGGCCAGGTGGGCAGGATGATTCTAAAACGGATCAAAATGCTATATGCCCTCGGGGTGTCTTATCAGGCATAGTACTCAGCGATTGGGAAAGCCAATTACATGGGGAAGGACCTGACGGAAGTACGCCGCTTGCAAAGGAAACTTATGCTGGACATGAAGGGCCTTATAAACATAAGCCAACCTCCCTGCAGGGGATAGCTATTCGAGCGGGATTGTGAATACGTTCGGCGCGACAGCGAGTACAACTGAAGAACCGGATGCGGGAAAACTGCAAGCCGTTGACTTAATCTGTTGATGAAAAACAAATAATGTCTTCATACGCCAGGGGCGCCTGGGCCAGCCTAAGCCGTACAAGCTGGTGGTTTGCCATCCTTTTCAGTCAGGATGTCATTGTGCGCTGTGCACATGATATCTAGGACCTTGAAAGCATTTTCAGGATTACGCGGAATTTAGCTCGCTAATTGATTAGCTATAGGAGGACATCAAGCATGCCTGGGTCGACAAAGAAGAACGGAAGAAGAAAAAAGAGATGTCGAAAATTTTGTACTGGGCTCTCAGTCGTTCGATTTCGTTTGGCTAGAAGTTACCCTACGCCAATATGGCCTGCAAAGCAGATTGGCGCGATTTACATACCGACCAAATGGGGCGGTATGCTTAGACTTCATGCTAAACGCCTAAAAGATGGTTCATACAAAAAGCTGCGTCTATTCTATAAAGATGGAGATATTAACAACCCGCCAACAGCTCAAGAGATCAAGGCAGGCACAAATGCTTTAGTAAAGTGGAAGAGGCGGATCATTTATGAGGTTCCTAGGGGGAAGATGGGTTGGTTTTTTGTGGTTGTCGAGGGAAGTTCTAAGGCTAAAGTAGGAAATACATTTATTCAGGAACATTCTTTATTACATCGACCGTGGAACACATGGTACTGGCCAGGTGCCAATAATAAGAACCCTAACCTATATGATCGTAGAGTAAAATACAGGGGGCCTTCCGGTATGCGTGATGATGGTCCACTAGTTAAATATGATAAATATATGAACAATAGTAGTGCGGACTCGGCAAGGGATGAAGAGTGGAGAGAAATGGGGCGTGGTATTCCTCCAGGCAGCGTTGGGGGGCATTGTGATGCTACTGCCTGGGCGGGATTTGAAGAAACCCGGCCTTCGGGGAGTAAAACGGTTACAAATGCAATGGGGCGTTCAGTAACATTTAGAGAGCAGGACCGAATTGGTCTATGTATATTAAGGTATTGGGCTGGCTGGGGGGGAGAAAACAATCATGATGGAACTCTTCATAATTTATTTGTGAGAAGAGGTGTGCATTTAAGAGCGGATTGGTTTCATAATAAACTACGCGAAAGAATAGCCGATGATACGGGTGGTATACAGGTTCATGATACCAGAAACTGGAATTATGGCGTTTATAAATATCGAGCAAGCTTTGTTGGGTATGGTAAAAGTGATGTTAATGTAAAAAAAGTGAAAATAACTACGAGATTGACATTCATTGATTGGGGAGTGGTAGGTTCATCTAAATACCGTAAATGGCATGGTGGCCCCGACCGCCACTTAACTACTATTTATGATTTGATGTATCGAAATGATGGTACTATAGACTCTGAATTGTCATGGCCTAAAAAGTCTATTCGAGGTAAGCGATCAAAATTAATTACCGATGTGTGGTATGGCAATCCTGCAGCTCCTTTGATAAATTCTAAAGTTGATAAAATTATTATGGGGTCAATTTTTAGATGAAATTAGTCTTTCATAAAAGAATGGTTGTCTTTTGCACTAGCATACTATTAATTATTGTTTTTTTTTAATAGGAGGGAAGGCATTTTCAGGAAAGGAGGTTGCCTTGAGTTATATTGAAAATCCTGTGCCAAGGTGGGAAATAGGTGATTGGTGGATTATTGAAACATGTTTTATCGCAAACATCTCTGAAAAGCGTCATGGGCCAGAAAAATTGGGAATAAAGTGTTTTCATCATATATATGAAGTCTTTGCGGAACAAAATATCAATGGGAAAGATGTCTGGGTTATTGATGTAAAAGCAACGAAACTACCCTCTGAAATTGCAAATGATCATGGCAATAATCATCTTTGGCGGTTGCACCTTGATAAGGGTAATTTATCTCTTATCAGGTTTACAATGAATATACGTAGTGGCGGGTACCTCGTTACTGGCAAAGAAGTCATTCATAAAGTCTTCGACTATAAAAAAAGTAATCCAGTGATTATCGGCAACGTGCCAGTTCTTACTCCAATTGATATTCCTTTGTTACCCAGTGGAGGATTCCCTAGGTTCTTATCAGAGGATGAAAAGGAATTAGAGTTTTTGGATGAAAATAATTACCAAAAATATTTTCAATACATCACCGCCATACAAGAAAGGGTAAATGATAAAATAATAAATGTCTTATATGTGAAGCTTTATAATGAAAATTTGGGGGTGCGTACCCAACGATGGGTTCCGGGGTTGCCGTGGTGGCAGGAGTGGCGATACGCTACGACTGAGCGATTTACCGATGGAATGTGGTATGCGAAGCTTATTAATTGGAATGGTGATAAAGCAAATTAAAAGGAAGTTAAATAAGTTATACAAGTTGCGCTCTGATTTGGTTTTTACTTTGAACGTTTTGATTGATGCCTACATGGATGTAGGTAATTAGGACAATGTAGGAACAATTGCCGAGGAAAAACGCAGCTCTAGCCGGGCTGAAGTGAGTATTTTCTGATTGCCTAAGGGATGTGGGTAAGGGCCGTGAGCAGGATGCGGAAGCCTTGAATAACGTTCAAAGCGGAGCTGAAGCAGAGATGCAAGATGTAAAAGTTATTTAATTTCCATTCCTTAAGTTATTGGGAAAGGTAAATGTCCAAAGACTTTTTTGATAGGTCAAAAATTGGTGGCAACCAAAAGTATGACGAATACATTATCTTAAACAATAGGTTTTCTGTGAAGGTTTCACCAGTCTGGCAGGATCACTCCCATTATCGTTTTGATGAGTCGGATGAAAGTGGCAATAAGCATGAGATTGTTGTCAGTATTGAGCATAATATTGAAGTCCCAACGCTGAAACAATATGCTGAGTTGAATATAATGGCATTGGCGAAAGTCATTCCAGGTTATCAAGAATTAAAAAGGGGGCAGTTTTTGCTTGATAGTGGGGTTCCGGCCTTTGATCTAGTTTATAAATGGATTCCCTTAAACGATGTGAAGTATTATCAGAGAGTTGTTTATATTCGTATTAACAAAACAGGCTATGTTCTGTCGGCGAGGTTTACGAAAAAAACCTGGAAGATACGAGGCGGCGAAGTGGACAAAATGTTGAAAAGCTTCTGTGTTCCAAATGTCGGATTTCAGGTTCCTAGCACGTGCTAGCCAATGAAACATCAGCATAGGGGATAGAACCTTTAGTACCTTGAAGCTACAAACTCGGAACCAAGCATGTTATTCGGCAAGAAACCAAAACCGCAGCCATCGACACGAAAGCCGATTGAAGACAGTCGGTTTTCCATGAATATGTCGTCTGAGTGGATTGATAAGTCTATTTATTCCATCGAAGGGCCGGAAGACGATGGGATCAAGCACAACATCAGGGTAAATATCGAAGACAATGTTGAAGTGCTTGATGTAGCAACTATTGCGCGAGATGAAATAATGGGTCTCGCAAATGCTCTAGATGCCTTTCAAGAATTGTATCAAGGGCCTGTCAGGCTCAATGGATCGCTTCCGGCCTACGAATTCCTCTATAAATGTATGCCGGTTGAAAAAAGAGAGGTGTATCAACGGATGATGTTTGTGTTAGCTAAACAGTCGCTCTTTACGCTGACGGTGAGTTTTTCAGAAAAGACATTCAAGCGGTTTGGGCCACAAGTGGACAGCATCTATAAGAGTTTTACGGTGATGTAGTTTCTGGTTACTGGAGTACGTTTCAATTTTACTGAAAACCTTTAACTCGAAACCAGGAAGATAAAATGACTGAGTATAAAAAGCAGACTGATGAGGTCTACGAAGTTACCCTTGAATCGGAAATTATCGTTGCCGAATGGGGAACCAAGAAGGCGGCAATGGGTTTACAGGTGAAGTTTGAGGTGTGGACGCATTTTGTGGGGAATGGGTCTGAGATTGAGATAAAAATACAGGATAAAAAAGGAAAGACCCATGAGAAGATTAAAGGCCAGGTTTATGGGGATTATTTCGCTGACACGATTGTCATTCCGGAAAAGGCAAAAGAAGCATTGAGTTTTAGTGCGAAACTTGCGGACCACGGGTTAGAGAAGAAATCTGGCATCTTAAAATTAATTCCAGCCATCAAGGTCACTCATATGAAATGGGGCCAGAAAGAAGCACAGAGAGGCGATATCGTTACGCTCAGTGCAGATATTGACGGCGTGTCTGATGGAACGGAAGTCAAAATTTATATATACGAGTATGATCAGGATGGAGCGCATGACTTCATTGTAAAATTTCCTGTCATTGTGAAAAATAAAAAAATTGAGGCCGAGTGGGAGTTTGAGTATCATGAGGATACAGATGATATTCCTACTGATGAAGAGTTAAATGAATATGGTAGAAGCTATAATCCGCCGGAGTATTTTTTTATAGTCAATGCTAATGGTGGAAGGTTTGGTGAAAATCAGGAGTCGGGGTTGTTGGAGTTTAAGGATTGGGTAGAGGTCTTTCTGCTAGATGAAGATGGAAATCCGGTCTCAGGCGAAGAATATACTTTCTGCCTAGCGGATGGAACGGAGAAGAAAGGGAGCCTGGACTCTGAAGGTTATGCAAAGGAAGAGGACATTCCACCTGGAAAGGTCTCGGTGGTGTTTACCAACATTCAACGTTTCCAGAGACACGAGCAAGAGGGAGGACGGGTGTCTACAACACAGGGCAATATGAATACTCCTTCTGGAAAAAAGAGTCACTTTCGAACAGAACCCTTTATCTTCTCTGACTGAAAAATGCACGGCAAAAAAGGGAAATCGATTGAATTAAGGAGTAAGATGAAATGGCAGACCGTGTCCGTCGTACCGAGCATATCTGGATGTTTGGAAAGCGTTATGATTTTAACGTGTATGAAAGCAGTGTGGTCCTGCACGAGAACCAATATCGTGGCACCGCAGCAAACCCGGATAGGAAACAAAAAAACCAGATTGTGCTTCACTACACGGCCGGAAACAACCCTGGACAGGCAAGCATCAATTATTGGAGCCAACATGCTCCTGTGCCCCACCGCTGGGTCTGCCCGCGCTATTTTCGGCGTCCGCCCGGTAACCACAACTGGGGTACCCCAAATCAATGGCGCTGTCCGCATAACGGTCCCGGCCATAGCTGGTTTGGGAACGCAGGACGTTGTCCAGTACATCGCACACGGGTGAGAAACGTATGCACGACACCGGGGCACGGGCAAGTGAGAAAGGGAAGGGTGACGGCGGGTGCACAGTACATAGTGGAGCTCGCTCAAGACCGCCTCCTCAGGCCGGCCGCACAGAGCTATTCCGACGTGATTGAAGTCGTGGACTCGGATTATGTAGCCTACCACGGTGGCGTGGTGAACGATAATTCGGTGGGTATTGAGATTTCAAACGTTGGATGGAATTTTCCGAATGCGCGACACGATGCCATGACTGGGGCCGGTGCAGACCGCCGCCCCATCGATGGAAACCGCTGGCTTCGTGTGCCCAACCCGACTAGAGTGGGTGCGAGCACCAATTTACTTAATCATCCGAAATACGCTTGTCCGCATAATGGCGGTGGGCATAGATGGTTTGCAGCCAGTGGGCGTTGTCCGACGCACCGTGCTCGTGTTCCTTCGAACGAGTCTAGGTTTCAAGCCTATCAAGAGGAACAATACCTCACCCTGATTCTGTTATTACGATCTCTCTGTATTAAACATCGAATTGCCCGTTGCTTTCTCGGAGAAAATATTCATGAAAAGATGATGCGCTGGTGGCATAATCTGCCTGCCGCATCTCGAGTTATCACACGAAGCCGACTCATGCGTTTTCGAGGCATTCTTTCCCACATGAACTGTGACGATGGCAAGGAGTGTGGAGGACCGGCGTTGCATCGCAATCGGCTCTTCCGAGGTATTATCGACGAATGGTGGATGCCTGTAGAGTTGACGGCTCGGGAACGGCCCTACTATATGGGGCCTTTCGATCCCCAGCCCAATGTGCCGAGCTATTTTCGCTGGCATGGAGGTACGTTGCACGCGGAACTGTTCCGTGACGCCAATCTCCATGCCCTTCAGAATACCACGAGCTATTACGATATGGATCGGACGCAGTGGTATTACGCCCATACCGAGACTGCACATCCCGGAGACTCCGTGGGCATGGGGGGGGGATCTTTTCCCATTGGTCGAAACAAAATCTGGCACGGCGGCGTACACTTGGCACCTTCGGATTCCAACCGCAAGGTCTATGCTGCGGCTTCGGGCACGATTGTAGCTGCACGGCTTGGAAGTGATGCGGCTGTGGAAGCCGATCCAAATTATGGAAGTCAACGTTTTGTTCTCATTCGGCATGTCGTCTATTTTCAGCAAGAGGCTGATCCTGGTGGTGGCATGCGGATGAATTATGCGGCCAATCCTACCTATGTTTTTAGCCTCTATATGCATCTGGCTTCGGTGGCCAACATCGCGGCCATAAGCAATCACAATCCTCCGTGGTTCAATTACTGGCGTCGTCGGAACGTTGCAGTAGACGCCAATGTTGTTTTTTGTCCCGATGTGGAGGTTGCGGTCGGGGATTGGATTGGGGCGTGCGGTTTATTTCGGAGGCGCCACATGATCCACTTTGAGCTCATGAGTCGCGAAGAGTTAACCGTAAGCCCATGGGACGATGCCAGATACCGCGCCTATGATTCAGACACGAACATTCTATGCAACTCAATTGCTATTGATCGATTTGTCACGGATGCGGCTGGCGATGGTATTGATAGCGTGGACATCTTGCGAGCTGCCAGAGAGCTTCGGCGGGTCAAAAGCTATCATAAAAGTGAGTGGTCATTATCTTCGGCAGATGATTTGGCACCAGTGGTCCCTGAGGGGACCCATCGAACCCGTCACTGGGCTTCCCTGCGTCACTTCATGTGGGTCGCAGGCGCGGTTCGTGTCTGTTCCGACCTGGAAGCACAATTGTGTAATGCCAATGGCTTTTTTTGGCATTACCACCCTATCACATTTATGGACTGTATTAATCGTTTGATCTTGGAAGAAAACGGAGAAGTGGATGAGCCTGATATGCGCAATACCAACGTGGTCATGCAAGGTGGTTTTTTGACTCAATACGTAAATTTCGCGACCGGCGCAGCCGTACCTGCTGCTGCCGATAACCAGCGGTTACGACCGTATGATGTCTCTAATAATGCGTACGAGTATCGGTTCACTCGAGCTGATCTAGCCTGTAAGGGTGCGGGAGCCCATGCCCCAGGGCCAACACCACCCAATGCCACGCGGTTCAACTTGACGTTAGTGAACGCCCTGGAAAGTATTCGTAGGGAATATAGCCGTTCCATAGAAGTTATACGAAGCCATTTGTGCTCTATCCATAGTATCGATACCCCTGTAAATCGGTCTCTTTGTGTGCTGGGAAACGTCGAAGCCCTTACGCGGCATGCCAATGGACTCGCCGTGGATATACGGCCGAGCTTACAGACTCCGGCGCAGTGTCGTTCCCTCTGGAGTGCGGCTACGGATATCATTGACCAATACAACGATTCTTTTGAAGACCATACGGGGGAGCCTTCCCGGGCCGATCTCTCTGAAGGTGCGGGTGAGTTTCGCTTGTCCACGGTGCCAGCTATCTAGGCAAAGCTGGAGGCTGGAATTGCGCTCACAGCGAGAGAAGCGTCTGGCTGCATTTTGCATTTGGAGTTAATGGATCGAAGTCACACCTTTGTTTGGGAAGGTTGGTTGCGTCGCCGGACTCAAGCCACAGGTGTCCGACTTCATGATTCGGGTATTATCGGCGTGTTTGCGACACAGGCTATGGCCGAAGCCGAAAAAGAACGGGATGCAAGCTGGGTAAGTGGCACGGAATGGGAATGTTGGATACGTCGCCAAAGCCAGGCTATAGACGCCAAGCTTCACGATTCAGGAATAATCGGCGTATACAGTACAAGAGAGCATGCCGAGGCAGAAAAGACGAGGGATTATGCTTGGCCTCAGGAGATGTGACATGTTCCGTCCCTCTATCGCCGGGAGTCTGTTGAATCTGTCAGAGGCAAATGCAGCTTTACTTTGTTGGGTTTTGCTACTCTCCTGTGCTTGGCTTGTGGGGTGTGAGAAAACCATGATCACGCAACAAAGCTCATCAGTGTTGCTGGAAGGAGCTGGTCCTGGTGGAAAGGAGCTATCTTCAATCTCTTCCCCGCAGAGGCAAAGCGAGCAACACAACTCTGTCGGAGAGGATGCCATCGAGACGAGTATCTCTTTTTCAGGATGGAAAGGAGAAGCCGCAGTTTTACGTCAAGAAGAGATCTTTGAGGATGGCCGAATGCGCACCCGATTTTTTGCCGTAACATCCGATGGGAGGAGGCAGGCATTAGATCCCGAAGCATGGCAAGACGCGGAGACAGAGGATCCTCCTGAGGACCTAACTGACTTGCAGGAGGGAAAACTCCTCATTTCCGATTTTTCTACGAAGCATCCATTCCCCAACATAGACCTCCAAATCCACGCCAATGCTAAAGAAGTGCGTGCCTTGGAGAGGGCTATTCTGGATTGGAGTCCGGAAAAGAAGATCCCTTCCGCAAAGGCGATTCTGGATATCCAGTTACAGGTCTCGAAGCAGAGCCATGCTTTGAGTATTTGGGTAGAGGAGAGCGCACTAAGGCCCTATATGGGTGAAGCCGGATTGGAATACAGACCACCGGCTATCAAGCTTGCTGTGCTTTCACCGAGTGAAGAAACGATTTTTGTTCTTGTGGACTACGGAATGGAACTGGATGCCTTGACTCTTCGTTTTCCCAAGGTCAGGAGAGAGGGGCCATAAATTGGCAATACCCCGATTTAAATCAATCAGGCCAGAGTCATTGATTTCTCATTAGGTGGAAAAATAACCTATCGGGTTCTGCTTGTACTGAATATAGGTGTCACGGCTGTCTTGATAAATAATCAACCGATATTGCGGGTAAAAAAACACACTGATTTCGTTTTACTCGATGATCAAGTTTTTTCTTCTTGACACGCGCCAGCTAATGATGCACTCAAATGGCGTCTAAGCGGCCGCTTTATATTTTAACGCGGGTGTCGGTTCTAAGCGTCCCATGTCTCTCTCCACCATGTGTTTACTCGACAGATTCAGTGGGCAATTTTCCTCCATCTGCTGAGCCAATCGCTGGAGTTGTTGAGCGGGCTGATCGGTGGCGATCAATGCCTGGATAATCGTTAACAAACTGTCCATCTTCACGAGGTTAACTAGACTTCCCACGGATATCCAGGGGTCGCCAGGTTAAATCCGTGGCGACCAAATAACGATAACTGTCTTCGCCTTCATATTTTAAGGCAATGACAAAACGTTTTTCCCCATGCGCACTCACCACTAAACGGGCACTGCCCACAGTGACTTGTTGTGGCTCATTACCACGAATACGGATCATTTGAGCCGTGCCAGGATACGTGGAGAAGTACGACTCAACTGACATTTTTTTGCCGCGATAGAGAATGTTTTGATTGCTGCGCAGTTGGCTAATCAGCTGAGTACCACCAAACAAGGCGCTGGCCTTTTGACAAAAAACACCTGTTCCATATAAAGCGTCGGCCAGAGCGCTTGTTTATATTTCATATACTGGCAATACGTGGTACTTTGTTTAACAATAGAAGATACTTTTAATATAGAAGTGGAAGTGCTTAAATGGTTTTGTGATGGCAGTAAAAATTATTACATAGTTGACTTAGGGAGAAGGTTTTTATAATAAGGCACTGAAGATCTAAAGATCATCTATGTCGGGTATTTTTCTCTACAGTGTGACATGTGATATCAATATATGGAATAGGCCGTGGTTAATCTTACTGCAAATGAAGCGCGTTTTTTAATTGATGTCTCTGGCTCTCAGGCTTTTGATGTTGTCTCATTTGTTGGGCAAGAAGAGATATCCAGGCCCTATCAATTTAATGTCACCGTGGCAGTTGATGATGAAAATATCGATTTTTCCGCACTGATAGCGACCTCTGCTCATCTTAGTCTATTGGAAGATGATGAAGTGCAGCGTCATATTCATGGTTTGATATGTAGTGTTGAAGAGTTGGACTTTGGCCGCAGATTAACAACCTATCAATTGCAGATCGTGCCTGCCATCAGTTTCTTATCTAAACGCGTCAATTGCCGAATATTCCAGGAAACATCAACACCTGACATTATTGCTGAGGTATTAGACTGCGCGGGTATGATGAGTGATGAATATAAATTTGTGTTACAGGGACAGTATGGGCCTCGGGAGTATTGTGTTCAGTACCATGAATCCGATTTAAATTTTATTTCTCGGCTTATGGAAGAGGAAGGGATATTTTATTATTTTGAGCATAGTAAAAATGCGCATAAGCTAGTGATAGCTGATGATGCGATTGTGCATAAAACCATCGATTTGCCTTCAGAAATTGCTTATCATGATTTGACTGGGCTGATTGCCGAGCGCTCAACAATTACCTCCTTTCATTATTCGCAGTGCGTTAAAAGTGATGCGGTTGTTCTAAAAGATTTTAACTTTAAAAAGCCTGCGTTAAATCTTCAATCCGAGCAAACAGGAGATCAAAGTAGAGGTTTGGAAATTTATGATTATCCAGGTATTTATTCTGAGCCAGAACGGGGTGAGCAACTGAGTAAAATACGTCTGCAGTCACTACAGACATTCGTTAAAGTGGGTATTGGTGAAAGTGTATGCTTGCGGTTGGTGCCTGGATATACCTTTAAGCTCATAAATCATCCGCGATCGGGTTTGGATCAAGAGTATTTAATTGTTTCGGTGTCCCAGTCCGCACAGCAGCCGCAAGTGCTTGAGGAAGGAGCGACTTCCGAAGGTGAAAGCTATGAGAATCGCTTTAAGTGTATTCCATTAGATGTCATTTATCGTCCACAGTGCATTACCCAAAAGCCGATTGTTCAAGGTGTGCAATCCGCTATCGTTGTTGGACCGGTGGGGGAGGAAATCTATACGGATAAGTTTGGGCGAGTTAAGGTTCAGTTTCACTGGGATCGTCAAGGGGCTCGTGATGAAAAGAGTTCTTGCTGGATTCGGGTGAGCCAAACATGGGCAGGTGCCAATTATGGCAGTATGTTTATTCCCCGGATTGGACATGAAGCGATTGTGGATTTTGTTAATGGTGATCCGGATCGCCCTATTATTGTGGGTCGAGTCTATCACTCGATTAATGTACCGCCTTATGAATTACCTGCACACAAAACAAAAAGTGTGATTCGTTCTAATACCTCGATGGGGGGAGGGGCCGCCAATGAGCTTTTAATGGAAGATAAACAAGATGAAACACAAGTGGTTTTATCCAATGCTTATGGGCATAAAATAACGCAAGATGAGAAAACACAATCACTGAGTATTGAGACAAGAGATAAACATATTATTACGTTAGATGATCAAAATAAAAAGATATCCATTACCACGACTAATGGCCATCAGTTTATATTGAATGATACGGATAGCCAAAATGAAGGTTCAGTGACGTTGATGTCTACCATGGGCTATCAATTGGTATTAGATGATAAAAACCAAAAAATGCTTGCTCAGACAAAAGATGGGCACGTCTTGATTTTGGATGACGAGAATAAAAAAATAGAACTCACAACCACGAATGGCCATAGTGTTCTTTTGGATGATGAGAATGAGGCGATTGGCGTGACCAGTGCTAAAGGGCATTACCTGACTGTCGATGACTCTGAAGACAGTATCACCCTAGAAGATAGTGGTGGTACTCACCGTTTTAAAATAGATATAGGTGGAGGTAAGTTAGTGATATCGACTGACAGCGGATCGATTGACCTGGAGGCGCCCAGTGGCACAATTGCACTCAAAGCGACCAATATTGAGATTGAAGCACAGTCCGACTGCAAACTTACTGGCTTGAACATCAAAGCAGAGGCAGGTTTGGAGCACAAAGTCAGTGGTACCATGGTGACAGCGGAGGCTTCTGCACTACATACAATTACGGGCAGTTTAGTTAAGATCAATTAGCACAATTATTGCGCTGCTCATTCCTTAGCTGCTGGAGTTTTCCAGCGTTCCAGTAAATTGTGAACAGCTTTTTTGGGCGTTTTTGCCAGTTTTTTAGTGAGTGAAAATGGGATGTCTGATATTTTATAGCGCTCACTAATATCGTTCAGCATCGTTAACCATAACTTTGTCGTCATTTGAGAGTCGTATAGGGCTCGATGAAAAACACCATCAACAGGAATGTTCGCATACTTTACCAGGGTGCCTAACTTGTGATCAGGTGCGTTTGGATAAATTCTTCTTGCCATCAGCATAGAGCATGCAAATTGCCCTGAGTATTTCCTTGATATTCTAGCTAACTCGGCATCTAAAAAGCGCTTATCAAATGATGCATTATGTGCAACGAGGTTATAATCACTAATAAAATCAGCAAACTTATCCATGACCTCTTGACAGGGTGGTGAATTTTTCAGCATCTTATTGGTGATGCCGGTATAACCTTCAATGAAGCTGTCAATGCGCCGACCAGGATTCATTAATTCTTGGAAATGCCCCTTTATTTTCCCATTCTCAATGCATACCGCGCCTATTTCAATGGCACGATCTCCCATATCAGGAGAAAGGCCTGTTGTCTCAAAATCCAGTATGATTACCGTGTCAGCCTTAGACATAGCAATATCGCAACATTTTTTTAGTTGAATTTTTCATCGTTCCCTGGCGTTTCTTACTGTGGTTTAATGAATTTGTACATTTCAATGAGATATAATAACCGATGAACACACGAGGTGTATACCCTGAAAAGGCGTTGGCGGTATTGATTGAATTAGGAGTGGAATGTGGTTTCTAGGATAGTTTATATATACTCAAAACATAGTTTCAATGATTCTTAAAAAACCTCAAGTTTATCCAAGCTTGTTTCAAGAGGTCACCTTGACTGCCTTCAATCACTTTAAACTCAGTGATTAATGATTGCAGCAGTATGGATAGTTGGGCTAAATCGCTATTGTCTGAAGTATTTAGTTCTCCGCCTTTTGTTTACGAATGGCTTGATTTGTTGCCTCGGTAATACCGGCTGAATGCGAAGAGGCCTTCATCAGGTTGCTAGATGTATCACTTATCTGGTGCAGAATTTTTTGAACTTCGTCAAAAAAATCGACGGTGAAGAAAATTAGCAAATTACTATCTGTAGACAGGAATGACTCATGCGTAAGGTTTGCTTGCTGATAGTCGGTGTGTCAGTTTTCTTTATTTCTGAGTCATTTAATGTTCAAGCAGGGCGGAACGAAGTACATGCAATTAAAAGTTAATCCTTGCTGTATTTCGGCATTAGCGGGTTATTTATTCAGTATAGTCTCAGTCTGTCAGGCAACAGAAAGCTATTCTTTAGCCTCTTGCCAATAGAGTATAGGCGCATAATAACTTCCTGATTTGGCGTTCAGAGGGTAATCCGGATGAAATTCAATGAAATCATTAACCAAACAGGGAAGTTATCACGCGGCCATTATTTATCAATAAAAATTTAATTTTTAAAAACTAATTTTGCATGTAACATATCAATGCGTGATAGTGCACTCGCCATTAACGGTGCGGCTTGTTCTTTAAACGCTTGACTATTGATTAATTGAAAAAAGTCGTCGATTTTATCCCATTCCACAATGCCGGCCATATGCGGTTGATAAACATTTTTGTCATCAGATGACTCTTTGATCACATCAAAACTTGCTTTAAATACTGGTGCTGGTCGTCCGTAATTTTGTTTAATGGGGGTTGATACCTTGAAATATTGTTGTAACTTTTGTTGACCATTGTTAGGGTTTAACCAGGCACCAAAGAATTCATAAGTTTTGTTTTCACGAAATTTCACTGAAGTATTTTTTGCAACTTGGTAATGTCCAAATGTAATGAATTCTAATGCATCATTACGGATAGGTAGTACTGCCTGAAAGCGAGCATCTTTCTCAAAACGTGCTTTTGCGCAGCTAGGCTTGGCCATTCAAGCATGGCGATCATCTTAGGGTTAAGTTCACCGCCTGTTTTCTTTTCAATGGTAAAGATACCTAGCATTTTTGCGCCATGTTCTTTGAGGATGGCAGTAGCTTTAGGGATATATTGTTCATTGAGTTTAAAATTGTTACTTTAGTTACCTTAGCCGGTAAAAACCACGCACTGGATCACCCGTTGGATGAGATCGAAAAAATGGTGGATGCCTCGGTATTTTTTCGCGTCAATCGGCAAACCTTAGTCTCCATTCATGGCATAAAAAATGTCGAAAACGATTATGGTCGACTGAATGTCTATGTCACCGTTGGACCTCAAGATTATGTTTCGGTCAGCCGCGAAAAAACGGTGGCATTTAAGCATTGGTTAGGACAATAAGGAATGGGCGACGTGATAACTTCCCTGTTTGGCGCTCAGATTTGGTTTGTATTCGCCTAAAGCGCCTACTGTTGGGGTTCGTTCTGAGTGAATAAAAGTGCAGGAATAGTGGTTCTATTTCGAGCCTTTGTGAGGGAAGAACGGGCCAAGACGGGCGGAAGATGACGACTGCATGGATGCAGGAGGTAGGGCGACTCAGGAGATAAAGCCGAGATGCGAAACCGGGAAGTTATTGCGTCGCGCATTCCTAAGTTCAGTTTGTTTCAACGTTTGGGCTAGCGTAACGTAACTCGACTTTTTTAGCAGAAGAGTTCTATTCAAAGGTAACCATTCATAATATATGGCCTAATTTAGAGCCAATAATTAGACAGACTTGTCTTTCCAAGGCTTATTGACTATCATACCCCCTATGAAATGTGTAGCGCTTAGCAAACAGCAAGAAAAAATATCATGCCATTCCTTAGGGTAACCTTCTTAATTATCACCTTAGCCTTTATGCAAATAGTTCCTTTGCATATGCATGTTTATGATCATGAGCATGGCACTCAAAATCATGAATCGTTTGCTGAAGGTCATGCACATCTTAATCAAATCCATTTATCCCATGATTCATTAGATGCTAGTCATTCTCACGAAGTTGTATCAGAAGTGGATATTGGGTGGGAAGGGTTACTTAAAAGCTTCTCTTTTGGATCATTAGTTGTCTTCATATTGATCGCTGTCATTATTGTTTTTCTTGCGGCTCAGCTTTATGTGTGCATTTCATGGCGTCGCACTAAAGATGCCCCTTCAGTTTCTCAATATCGTACATTTTTTACCCCTCTTCTGCGAGCTCCACCCTTCTAAATAACGGTCTTTAAAATTCTTCAGTGAGTCTATTATGCTAACAATGGGTTAAGACAACTCATTTATGGGGTAAAGCTGTGTGTTTTTATTCAGTTTTTTGCCTTGTCTTAGACTCACCTTACGAATTTTAGAACAGATTTTTAGACTTCCATAATTGTTGTGTGTGTGAGCTTTGTGACGTTCGTTTACTGCGATGTGATAGGCATGCTAATTTGTCTGTTTCATCTCATGGCTTAGCATTCCCACGACAATAACTATTTTTCTTTCTTGGTCTTCAAGGCATTGTTTGGCTAAAAAATAAATCGGCTGCAAAGCCATCAAGGTGAGACGATTTTTCTCTCGATATTTTTTAACTAAACAGCGTCTAAGGAAAACAACTATGCGATATTTGATGTATATAGTGGTGGTGCTCATCGCTATCCCCGAGGTATATGCCGAGGAAAAGTCTACACCTGAGTCGATCACCTTAGAGCAGGTCATCATCAACGTGCTGAAGGGTAATCCACAACTTGGTATGCACGACTTTGAGGCGAAAGCGGCGGTAGCAAGAATACAACAGGCTCGATTGAGAAAACCACTCAACGCCAAAGTCGATATCGAGAACTTTATAGGTACCGGCTATTACCATGGTCTCAAACGTTTTGAAACGACGTTGAGTCTAGCGACGGTTTTGGAATCGGGGGATAAGTTTTCTTCGCGAGGTGAGCTTGCCCAACAACAAGCCAATCTGTTAGCGAATGAGCAAGATAGCAAACGCTTGGATATATTATCTGAGGCGGCACGACGATTTGTTCATGTTGTCATCGATCAGCAACGTTTGTTGATTGGCCAAGATAAACTGGCGTTAGTGAAGCGCACGTATGAGATTGTCGAGCATCGGGTGAAGGCAGGCAGAAGTCATATTGCAGAACAACGGAGAGTGGTGATTGCGCTGGCTCGGGCAGAAATTGAGCTTGAACACGCTGAGCATGAATTGGCTTCTTCTCGACTAAAACTGGCGACGAGTTGGGGTGAAACGAAGCCGCAATTCACCACGGCGCATGCAGACTTATTTGATTTGCCGTCCGTGGATTCGTTTACACGGCTCGAGGCTTTGTTGGAACAAAACCCTGATCTGTTGCGTTTTGCTACGGAGCAACGTCTAGCGCAAGCCCGTATCCGCTTGGCGCAAACTCGCCGCACGCCGAACCTTGAACTGGCTGGTGGAATTCGCTATTTCAATGATTCAAATGATGGTGCGTTTGTGTTGTCGGCAAGTATTCCGTTTGGCGCACAACAACGTGCCGCACCCGTGATTGAAGAAATGCAACAGCTAATGCAGCGTGAACCGCGACAGCATGAGCAGCGGCGTCTTGCTTTGTACAGCAGCTTGTATGAAATATATCAGGAGCTGTTACACGCTAAAAATGCTTTCCAGACACTAAACCAACGCATTATTCCAGAGGCAGAACGTGCGGCAGAAGATTACGAACAAGGTTATCAAAGCGGTCGTTTTTCGTTATTAGAACTGACGGAGTCCCAGCGCACGTTGCTTGATGCCCGTCTCGAAGTGGTGATGGCGGCTGCCAAATATCACCGCTTTCGGATTGAAATTGAACGGTTAACAGGCACGGCAATGCGCCCAAAATTGAACTCGGGAGTTAACCAATGAACCGTCATACCGTCTTTGGAGGCATCACTACGATGATGAGGTTATTTATGAAAACACCGATCTATTTGATTGGAATAATATGGCTGAGCACACTACTCACGGCCTGCGATAGCATTAACTTAAACTTAGCACAATATAGCTCGACAGAAGAGGCTCATGGTGAAGCTGTTGAGGCCGAGCCAGCCAAAGGCCCGCATCGTGGACGCTTGTTGGTTGATGGTGACTTCACGCTCGAGTTATCCATCTTCGAGACCGGTGTGCCGCCAGAGTTTCGTGCGTGGGCGACACAAAAAGGCCAAGCGCTTAACCCTGAGGCAGTGGATCTCAATATCACATTGACTCGACTCGGTGGCAAAGTGGATCAGATTAAATTTAAACCACACGGTGATGCCTTGCGTGGCGACACGGTGATATACGAACCCCATTCGTTTATCGTGACCATTAATGCGACCTATGGTGGTGCTCAGCATACTTGGCAATATGATAACTTCGAGGGGCGCACCAAAATTGAAGCTGCCGTGGCTGAAGCCTTGGAAATTGAAACAAGGGTGGCTGGCCCCACTGTTTTACAGGAGAGTATTACCGTATATGGCCAAATTACTCAAAATACCGAACGGGTGAGTAAAGTGAGTGCGCGTTTTGACGGGGTGATTAAATCGGTCACGCCATCGTTGGGTGCAAAGGTCAGAAAAGGGCAACAACTGGCCACCGTTGAGAGTAATGAGAGCTTGAATTTATATACAATGACGGCGCCGATTAGTGGCATTATAACTCAACGCGACGCCAATCCCGGCGAGCAAACCGATGGGCGGCTGTTATTTACGATTACGGATACCTCATCGGTTTGGGCCGATTTATCGCTATTTCCCATGGATCGTTCACGCGTTCGGGTGGGGGCGCGAGTCAGTGTTGTTGACACCATGAGTGGCTTATCCGCGAAAGGGGAAATTTCCCGTATTAATGTCAGCGCCGAAGCGAACCAAACGGTGAAAGCCCGAGTCGTGCTTAACAACAAAAGGGGAAAACTGCTTCCTGGTAGCTATGTCACCGCTCAAATTGACGTGGCGAAACATCCTGTCTCCTTGGCTGTGAAGCGAACGGGGTTGCAAGCATTTAGAGATTTTACAGTGGTCTATGCTCAAATTGGCGAAGAGTATGAGGTCCGTATGTTAGAGCTGGGGCGGCAAGCTGGGGAATGGATTGAAGTGCTTGGTGGTCTCGAACCGGGGACTCGTTATGTCAGTGAAAATAGTTATATCGTCAAAGCTGATATCGAAAAATCCGGCGCGTCCCACGACCATTAGAAGGCCCTCCATTATGCTTGAATATATCATTAAATTCTCACTTGCCCGACGTGGCCTGGTGATCATGCTGGTTCTTATGATCATGGGGCTAGGGGCCTGGAAGTTTACTCAGCTACCCATTGATGCGGTGCCTGATATTACCAATGTACAGGTGGTGATTAATACCGAAGCGCCAGGTTATACTCCATTAGAAACCGAACAACGGGTGAGCTTTCCGGTAGAAACGGCGATGGTCGGTTTACCACAAATGTCCTATACACGATCCTTGTCGCGTTATGGCTTGTCTCAGGTGACTGTCGTTTTTGAAGAAGGTACGGATATTTATTTTGCCAGGCAGTTGGTTGGAGAACGCCTTAACAGCGCCAAGCGTAATATACCGGCCTCGTTAGAGCCTATGTTGGGGCCTATCGCGACGGGACTCGGTGAAATTTTTATGTTTACCGTTGATGCTGAACCGGAGGCTAAAAATGCCGATGGCAGCTTGATCACACCCATGGATTTACGCTCCGTTCACGATTGGATTATTCGTCCGCAATTATTGCGGGTTCCAGGCGTGGCAGAGGTCAATCCCATCGGTGGTTTCAAAAAAGAGATCTTGGTGGCCCCTGATCCTGCTAAGCTTTTGGCTTATAAACTGAGTTATGGTGATGTTTTACGCGCGATACAGCAAAATAATGACAACCGTGGGGTGGGTTTCATTGAACACAGTGGTGCCCAGTGGTTAATGCGCGTGCCTGGTCAAGCCAATCATCTCGATGATTTAAGAAACATCGTTATCCATCAGCAGCAAGGCATTCCGCTGCGTGTTAAAGATGTCGCAACGGTGAGCTTGGGCAAGGAATTGCGGACCGGTGCTGCGACCCAAAATGGTCGTGAAGTTGTCATGAGCACGGTCTTTATGCTGATTGGTGAAAATAGTCGGACGGTGGCTAACGATGTTGCGATCAAATTAGAAGAGATTAAATCGAGTTTACCCCCAGGCATTACCGCCTCGGCGGTTTACAATCGTACCACTTTAGTCGATAAAACGTTGGCGACGGTACAGAAGAATTTACTTGAAGGGGCCTTGCTGGTCATTGTTGTTCTTTTTCTGCTGTTAGGTAATATTCGTGCCGCCATATTAACGGCCGCAGTGATTCCCATTGCCATGCTGATGACCATCACCGGTATGGTACAAAGCAAAGTCAGTGCTAATTTAATGAGTCTTGGTGCGCTTGACTTTGGTTTGATCATTGATGGGGCGGTGATTATCGTCGAAAATTGTTTGCGTCGCTTGAGTGAATCAAGTCGTGATGGTTCACAAGTGCGTTCTTTATCGTTACAGGAGCGTTTGGCGGTGGTTTACGAGGCCACACGGGAAGTGATTCGTCCGGCGCTATTTGGGGTGTTTATTATTACCGCGGTGTATATCCCAATTTTTGCCCTGGATGGTGTTGAGGGAAAAATGTTTCACCCGATGGCAATTACCGTGATTATTGCGCTGGTCAGTGCAATGATTTTATCGATTACTTTTATTCCAGCCGGTGTGGCGCTGTTATTTACGAAACCCATCAAAGAAAATAAAAACCCCATCATCAAAGTCTCAGGATTCTTATATAAACCCATCCTGTTGTTATCACTTAAACTGCGCTGGCTGGTTGTTATGTTAGCCGTGATCGGGGTGGTTGCCGCCGCCTTGCAGGTTCCCAAGCTGGGCTCTGAATTTGTGCCGAATCTTGATGAGGGTGATATTGCTATGCACGCGTTACGCATTCCAGGCACCTCTCTGGAACAAGCCATACGCTTGCAAGAAGGTCTGGAAGCAGAAATTAAAAAGTTGCCAGAAGTCGCAAGAGTGTTTGCTAAAATTGGTACCGCTGAAGTGGCGACGGATGCAGTACCACCGAGTGTCGCGGATAATTTTATTATTCTCAAAGCGCGTGAAGACTGGCCAGACCCGAATAAGTCTAAAGCGCAAGTCGTCGCAGAGCTTGAGGCATTGGTGACCCCCATACCGGGCAATCGTTATGAGTTTTTGCAGCCGATTCAAATGCGCTTTAATGAATTGATTTCAGGAGTGCGTTCTGAACTGGCAGTCAAGGTATTTGGTGATGATTTTGAACAACTCATCGCGTTGGGTGCCGAGATAGAAAAGGCGGTTGGAAACGTGCCTGGGGCGGCGGATGCGGCGGTAGAGCAAACAACAGGATTGCCGGTAATGACAATTTTGCCAAAGCGTGACGCCATGGCACGTTATGGTTTGACTATTGTGCAGTTACAGGATTTGTTGGCGACAGCACTGGGTGGAACGGTTGCCAGCCAATGGTATGAGGGGGATCGCCGGGCTGATATTGTGCTTCGTTTGTCAGAAAAATTGCGCACGGATGTCGATGGTTTATCTATTCTCCCCATTATGCTCTCAAATGGTGACTATGTTCCCTTACGTGAAGTGGCCGAACTCAACTTAGTGACTGGCTATAATCAGGTATACAGAGAAAATGGTAAGCGACGGGTGGTGATTTCTGCCAATGTACGAGGACGTGATCTTGGTTCCTTTGTGCAAGAGGTTCAGCAAGCCATACAACAAAATGTTGATGTTCCTTCGGGTTATTGGGTCGAATACGGTGGTACTTATCAGAAATTACAATCAGCGACTCAGCGTCTGTCCATCGTGGTGCCATTAACCCTGGTCATCGTGATTGGTTTGCTGATCATGGCCTTGGGGTCGTTTAAAGATGCGGCGATTATTTTTTCAGGGGTTCCCTTAGCGTTAACGGGAGGCATCTTGGCGTTGTTGTTTCGAGATATTCCTTTTTCGATTTCTGCGGCGGTTGGCTTTATTGCGCTGTCAGGCATTGCGGTACTCAATGGCTTAGTGATGGTTGCATTTATTCGCGATCTACGCAGTCATGGTCAGCCGCTTCATGAGGCGATTGTCACCGGGGCACTCACTCGGTTACGGCCGGTGTTAATGACCGCATTAGTGGCCGCGCTGGGTTTTATTCCGATGGCATTGAATACCGGGATCGGCTCAGAAGTTCAGCGACCGCTCGCTACGGTGGTGATTGGCGGTATTATTTCATCAACCTTGTTAACTTTGGTGGTGTTACCGGCATTGTATCGATTAGTGCATGCTCGGGAAGACCGCAAGGCTAAGGCCGCTGCCGCGTTAAAAGATGTTGTTGCCGAGCCGGTGTAAATAGGCTGCGGTTAGCAGTGGAAATTAACTAACGTATACAAAATATCTAAGTTAGTTAATTTCCATTGCTAAGTTTTTCTTTGATAACAATCAATATCATGATGCCTGCGGGTACAAGGATAGAGGACATACCATATTCACCGGCCACTAATGCGGCGAGCGCACAACCCAGCACAAATAGACTGATGAGTATGATTGGGTTGACTCCAGAGGGTTGTGCTTTTGTTTCGGGTTTAGGATGTTGAGTGACAGTATTGCCGGTTAATTTTCGTGTAAAAGTCGCCGTTAATTGCATCACATTGCCCGTCATGACGGTGGTCATTGGACCGGGGACAAAGTAGTGAATGGAGTTCTGTACCCCCATGGCGCCTACCAGAACCATGGCGAGGACATAATCGATAATACCTAAATGAATCGAGCCTTGCTGTACTTTCAGCAAGGCAGCCACCATGCCAATCACAATCAACAGCAAGGTCATTAAACTCAGCAAACGAATATAACGATGAGGTTGTTGGCTTTGACTTGGCTTACCATAAACCCAGGCACCCAGCATCACCGCCACAATAAATACCGGAAAGGTGAGTAATTTGATATACGCCTCACTCTCTGCACCTTGAGCGATGGCGGCAGCAAAAACCACGAAATTTCCGGTGACATGAGCGACAAATAACCCGGACAAATGCACAAAGGTCACTGTGTCACAAAATCCGGCAACAAAAGATAAGGCCAATCGGGTAGATTTTTTCATCAAGCTTGTTCGATTATAGATCTGGCAGTTGATATCCTGTCGAGTTTAGGATACGCCCCAGCTCAGGGTTTGGGCTTGGTTTCAAAACACGCTGTGAATATATCCCTATACGCTCTGCCTTTTCATTGTACTTCGCCTTCCTTGGCTTCGTACAATGTCCGGCCATAAGATTCCTTGTATGGCGTTCCACGCTTAGCGCGTGTCACCCCTGAAAAGGAAGGTGTTTGAAACCAAGTCTAAACTCTGAGCCTTCAGCTAGCGGTATAAAAATAAGTGGATGTCTGGATATTAACTTCCGGGGCTATATTGAGAGGCTAATCAGGCAAAGGAATAAATTCATCATCACCCGGTACTTTGGGAAATCGCCCTTCGCGCCAATCTGCTTTCGCTTGTTCAATACGTTCTTTTGAACTGGAGACAAAGTTCCATTCGATGTAGCGGGGGGTATCAAACGGTTTACCACCGATCAATACGATTTGCGCCTCTCCATTGGCTGTGACAGATAATGTTTCGTCAGGGCTCACATAAACAAAATCAAAGGGTGCATAACGGGTATCGCCAATGCTTACTTGTCCTTTGATGACATAAATAGCGGTTTCTTGTCCCGCAGCAGGCAGCGCAATAGTGGTGGCGTCAGGCAATTGCACATCCGCATAATACATGGGGGAGTAAGTCTGCACCGGAGATTGCTGACCATAAATTTCTCCAGCCATGAGACGAATGCTAGCCCCTTCATAGTCAAAGACGGGTAAGGTATCTTTGGGATGATGGTGAAATGCGGCCTCAATTTCTTCTTTATCATCGGGTAATGCGATCCACAACTGCAAGCCATGCAGCGGGTGATCAACATTGCGTACCTCTGGAGTTTCACGTTCAGAATGGACAATTCCGCTACCGGCGGTCATCCAATTAATATCACCGGGGCGAATTTCTTGCAGGAAGCCAAGATTGTCGCGATGCAAAATCGAACCTGTAAATAAATAAGTGATAGTAGCAATACCAATATGTGGGTGAGGACGCACATTGACACCTTTGCCAGCAGGAAAATTGGCCGGTCCCATATGGTCAAAAAAGATAAATGGCCCCACCATGGATCGTGCTGTATTGGGTAACATACGGCGTACAGAAAATTCACCTAAGTCTTTTTCTGAAGCACTTAATAATTGCGGCATATCAATAAAGCTCCTGTTTATTTTGAGGATGTCGTTCAACAAATGATATCATACCAAGATGGGTGGGGAAAATTTAGAGCGCTACCTAACGATTTTCGGCAATTATGATGATCTTAGGAATGGGCGACGCAATAACTTCCCTGTTTGGCTGAACGGCGGAGAAGTTACTGGATATTTATAATATACGGAATGCTTAGATTTCAAACTGCTTGAATGGCAATAAAAACCCTAGGTTTTAAACTGATCGACGAGTGATTTTAGGTTATGAGCCAGCTGTACTACTTTCATATTGGATTCATTGCAATTTTGCGCACCTTCTGCTGTTTTATAGGCAATCTGACTAATATTGCTTATATTGCGATTGACTTCTTCCGCGACGCAACTTTGTTCTTCTGCCGCACTTGCAATTTGGGTATTCATGTCATTGATGGTATCAATGACTTGGGTAATTGAGGCTAATGATTCACCCGCCTTCTTGGATTGTTCGACACTCGTTTGTGCTTGATCATGACCTTGCTCCATGACTCTTACCGCATTTTCTGCACCCGATTGTACCGTTGTGATAATTTGCTGAATTTCTTGTGTCGATTCTTGAGTGCGTTGTGCGAGGGTACGCACTTCATCAGCGACGACAGCAAAACCTCGACCCTGCTCACCAGCGCGTGCCGCTTCAATCGCGGCATTTAATGCCAATAAGTTGGTTTGCTCGGCGATACCTTTAATCACATCCAAGACGGTGCCGATATTTTCACTATCGTTTTGCAATTTCTGAATCACTTCTCGGGCAATACCAACATTGTTGGCAAGTGTCTGGATAGAAACCACGGATTCCGATACCACCTGGTTACCGAGACCCGCTTCGGTATTGGCTTGTGTTGCTGACTCGGCGGCTGATGAGGCGTTGCGCGCAACATCATTGACCGTGCTTGTCATTTGGCTCATTGCGGTCGCTACCTGCTCTGACTCACCGAGTTGATGTTGCGCACCATTCAATGTGATCGTGGTAAGTTCTGTCATCTGATCAGTCGAGTTGGTAAGGTCGTTGGTGGTATCGCTTACTTTGCAGATAATTTGGTGGATTTTTTCGACAAACCGATTAAATTCATCGGCTAATCGGGCCACTTCATCTTTGCCTGAGACGTGCAAACGCCGAGTAAGATCGCCATTGCCGCGAGCGATATCACCTAATAAATGTTCGACTTCATAAAGGCGGCGGGTGATGGAGCTGCTGATCAACCAAACAACCGCAATGATTAGGCATAAGGCAGTAACTAAACCAACCAGTATGGTGAATAGCGCACTCTCAATGCTGTCATCAATCTGCTTGGTATTATGTTGGGTGAGCTCGTTATACTCTGCTTGCAATACATCGAAAGCCTCTAATGCAGGTGTGTCACTGATTTTGACTAAGTTGTCTATGTCATTGACGCTGTAGTTTCTTGTTGCAATCGCCTTTTTAACATGATCCGCTGCTTTTCGGTATTGATTAGCAATCGTCTCGATGGTGGCCAATGCTTGTTTTTCTTTAGGTGATATGGTTGTCAATTCACGATAGCTATTAATAGCAGTCAGTATTTTTTGATGATGAGAAATCGATTGTTCATAATATTTGGGTGTCTCACGTAATACATAATTCTTGAAGTGGTGAATATTCCCCCCATAACCGAATTCAGACTTAATCGTCATTAACAGGCTTTGACGTTTTGCCACCTGGTTAAGATAGTTATTCCAGTTATCTTCGATCGGTAATACAGTACCACGAGTGAAAAGGAAGACAATGACGAAAATGGCGACAACAACACCCAATAGCGTATTAAATTTAGCCTTTATTGAATAAGAGTCAAGCACCCTATGCTCCTGTATACACTTAAGTTAACGAAATAGACAAAGAGTCTATCGGGTAGTGCCAACGTTGCCTTTAATTGAAAGTTCGACAGCCACAAAATATATGGTCATTTATCGATCGGATTCGATTTTATTATTTCCACTCTATCTGTCGATAGCTTTATGATAAGCCCTTGAGTTTATCGACCAACGGGTTTTTGTTAAACACATCGTAACCCACACGGAATATGATCAGTTGGTCGAGCGTTATCGCAGAGGGGAATTGTCATGAGTGTGGCCAAAGAATATTTCGACCAAATTAGCGCACCGTATTATGATTTTTTAGCGAGAGCTAAGCCGTTATTGGATATCCAGGATCCGCTCCACTATGAGCAGGCTTTAGCGTTAGTCGAGTATATTTTAGACTGTAAGGATGACAGTGCGGACGATCCATTGAATCCTTTACTCGATTTGCTAGCTCACGCGATTGAACGGTATGAGAACCTAGATCCTGAATTAGTAGCTTTCGACCAAGCGGCCGAGGGCAAAGATCCTGGGATAACGATGTTACAGGTGATAATGGATCAACATGGGTTGGGCGTTGATGATTTTCACGAAGAAATTGGCTCAAAATCACTCGTATCGCTTATTCTTAGTGGCGATCGCGATTTAACCAAAAAACATATTCGGGCATTATCCAGACGATTCGATATTGAGCCTGGATTGTTCATCTAAGGTATCAACTACCATGTTCAGTAGGCCAGCAATCCTGCTTTGCATTTTATAACCCATCATGTTAAAAAATAGGCTCTCCATAAAATAATAATACTCGATAATGCGTGTCGGGCCTTATGCCCCAAACACCCGTCGAATAACTCATCAAAATGGCTTAATGTGGGATCTGGGAAAAAAGGGTGATACAGAATACTGCTAGTTAATTAAGCAATTCCTTCCTGTTTGAAATCAAAAAAATTTGTGTGAATATTGTTCTGGCTATGTGGGCTTGTTGGGGGTTTCTTGGCCGCTGTTATTTATATAGTCAGTATTGGCAAAAAGTTCTCAGGAACGCTTGATTAGGGAGTTGTACGAAGCCATGTCTGAAAACTCATCATTGTCTGTTTATGTTTCATATGCCTGGGAGACAGAACGACAGAATCCTATCGTAGAAAAATTAGAATCCGTTTGTCGAGAAAACGATATTCAATTGCTCAGAGACAATAACGAGATTGGGTATCTGGATTCCATTGATCAATACATGCGTGCATTGGGTGCGGGCAACTGTATTATCATCGTGTTGAGTGATAACTATCTACGATCTCAATACTGTATGTTTGAATTGTTGGAGATTCACAAAAATAAGGATTTTCATCAGAGAGTGTTTCCTATTGTTTTAAAAGATACTCGGATATATTCGGCGGAAGAGTGGTTGGATCATACCCAATATTGGGAGCAAAAAGAGCAACAACTGCAAGAAAAAATTAGCAAAGTTAGTTTAACGAATCTTGATCCAGTATATAAGGATTTAAATTTATATCACGAAATTAGGGCGAACATCGCCAATGTTATGAGTATGCTAGCGGATATGAATTCGTTAACATTGCAGGTGCATACCGAAACCAGCTTTGCCGCCATAATCGAAAAAATCAAACAACGCCAGACCAAACAAATTAGGCATGATATAAATGATGAGCTTCAAAAAGAGCGAAGAGAAAAAGCATGCAGTGAAATCGTAGAAAAATTGTTACAAACAAAAGAAGCGTATACCGATCTGGATGAAAATTTAAAAAACGATTACCTACTTCCAGGTAACATCGATAATGATAGTGCCCGATCTGAATTGGCGAACATCATTATTGATCTGCCTATCCTTCGTTTATTAGAGCTATTTGATGCTTGGATAACCAGGTTATTAAAGTTAGAGAAAAAAGAAGCGGCACGATCTGTCAAACGGCTTGTTTATTTTGTTTTACCTCTTGGTGTTCGATCAGGAGGTTATTGATTCAATCAGTTCTCAATCCCAATTTGGAATTTTCTCCGTGCCGGTAGCAACCACAACCGTAGCTGAAATTGTCATGGCGGGGGTGGATGGACGGCCAGCACAATATGTTTTTCAAGAAGACCCTCATGAAGAACTGTGTGGTGAGAATAATCTTGCAAATCATCTGAAATATCCACCTAATCTCGGTATGAGTGTTGATTCGCAACATTTGAAAGTAGCCACGGATCATTTGATCAATGAATTTTGTGGCATGAAGGATTTGGCTAAAAGGGAAAAAACTAGCAGGGAACGGTTAATTAGACGTACTGCCGGGGAGTTACAAAGTTTAGCTAAATATTCCTCTAAAACATTATATTGCGTTTACCTATTGCCAGAAGAGGGGGCAAACAGGCAGCATTGCATACAGCTATTGGAAGGGTTGAAAAAAGATTTCCCATCGCTTGTCATGATGGCGTTATCGGGTGCTGAAGTTGGTGAAGATGATGAATATAAGACCTATTTTATTCTTCGAAAAATTCACTCCACTAAAATAGAGGGCTAATTTTGCAATTCCTAGATATCAAACCCAACGATACTGTTACCTTAGCCTCTCCTGGTCAGTTGCCTGAACAAGTTCATGTGTTTGATCAGGACTCAATCGAAGCTGTTAATGCGGCATTAGCCGCACGGCGGCCATTATTGATTCGTGGTGAGCCTGGTGTAGGCAAGAGTCAGCTAGCGCGTGCTGTCGCGAAAAAACTGCAACGTGTATTTATCCAATATGTAGTCGATGTGCATTGTGAATCAAGAGATTTGTTATGGCATTTTGATGCAGTTAAGCGCTTAGCTGATGCCCAGTTGGGTAATGCCTTGGGCAATACGCCTGCTGAAATTCAGATAAAACTCGACATCAAAAATTATCTTGATCCTGGTCCTTTATGGTGGGCTTTTGATTGGCAGAGAGCAGCAGAGCAGGCCGAGCGACTCGATCAGTCACCCCCCATGCAATATAAAGGCAGTAAGGCTTCCAACGGCAGCGTATTGTTAATTGATGAAATTGATAAGGCGGAGATGGATGTGCCCAATGGGTTATTAGAAGCCTTGGGTGACGGGCGGTTTACCCCCATGGGTTGGAAAGAACCCATATGTGCATCAGAAACTTTTCCGTTAGTGATTATTACCACGAACGAAGAGCGGGCTTTGCCTAATGCTTTTTTACGGCGTTGTTTAGTATTAAATTTGGATTTGTTTAATGAAAAAAATGATGTCTTCGCTATTTTAGTCCAACGCGGTCAAGCCCATTTTCCTGAGCTGGATGAAGAGCAGGTAATAAAAAAGGCCGCCAATTTATTAATCGAAGATCGAGCCACCGCCAAAGCCAAACAACAACAACCCTTGCCGGGACAGGCTGAATACCTTGATTTATTGCGAGCGGTGGATACGCTTTCCCGTTTAGGAAAAGGTGAACCCCAACAATTGATTGATCAAGTATCTCGCTTTATTATGAATAAACAGGCCGGAGTCAACCAGTGAAACAACCGCTTTGTGGTCGGGCTGATTTGTTACGCGTTTTACTGAGTGAGTGTAACGAGACAACCTCGTTTATTACTCACAGTTTGGGTTTTCAGTGGGTAGCAGAGCCGCCGCCGGTCTCTGATCCAACAACACAGATATTTTCCTCTGAGCTACAAACCAGCGATCTTATTAAAGATTTGCCACATGAGCGACAACAATTTACGGATGTCCCCTTTTGGCGAGTGGAAGCATTTAAGTTGGATGAATTAATAGAGCAAGCTGGCAGACCTAAGTTTGTCAAACATCAGTCCCGTTGGCTGTTAACCACTGAGCAAACATCGCCTGAGCTTTCACCTTGGCGAAATGTCATGCCAAACATCCGTCGAGAGTTGGCCGTATCGTCAATAGCGGGGCGCATTGATCTGGATAAAACAGTCAAGTCCCTGAGTCGCGCTGAGATCTTAGCGTTTTTACCTCGAAAAAAACGTCGGAATTGGGGCGGCGAAGTTCAGGTCATTGTGGATCGTAGCACCACCATGACGCCGTATTGGCAGGATCAAGTGAATGTCTGTGTGGCACTGGAACGTTTTTTTCCTTATGACACGATTCAATATGCGGATTACCGACAGGGTTATCAAGCGCCAATTGTCAGTGGCGACAAGAATAATCCATATGCTTATACATTACTTGGGCCTGGTAGTTTAGTGATTGTTTTAGGAGATCTAGGTTTATTAAGCACCGCTTTTGAGCGGGAAAAATGGCGACAATGGGGGCGACGATTGCAACAAAATCGGTGCCGAACGTTGGCGCTTGTGCCGACAGAGGTCAACCTGGCTAATCATGGCTTACAGCATTATTGGCGACTCATACCTTGGGAGCGTTCCGGCGGTGTATCATTCGTCGGTTCGAATCCAGTGGACAAGGATATGGTCGAGCGCTTGTTAGGGCTGATTTCTCCGGCCACCCGTATTGAACACGGTTTTTTACGCCAGGTTCGTCGCTTCATTGGTGCTGATGCTGATGCTGAGGCGGCGGTGTGGTCGCATCCCGCCTTAATGGGTAAATCCAGTATAGCAGCCACCATGGACCCAAAACAGATCCAGCTATTTAGGGCGCGTTTTGAACAAGAGAGTGAGCTGATACGTAAAGCCGTACTCAAGTTGTTATTAGACTGGCGCACTCATTTGCCACGTGAAATTTGGTATGAAGAAGTCATCAGTCTGCCACCAAACTCCCAGGCGTTATTACCGAAGCAAGAAGATCTATCTCAGGCTTACCAGTTTTTTCATGAGTTGGGTCAAGGGTTGGTGGCGGGTGAGGTCACTCCAGGGTTTCACCGTTGGTTTCGTGATGTAGAGCAGCGCCTTAGTGCTAGCGCTTGGCATAATGAAGCGATCAAGCCCGCCCTGCATCGCATGTGGTGGAGTACCCATCAGGGGGAGGTGGATGCGGTGCCTCCTATGGATTATGATCCTAAAAATATTCCCACTTCCGCAAAGAGTCCCAGCCGCACTATCCAACTCTACCAAAAAGGCGCTAAGCTGCAATTGATCGAAGCGGAGCCCTCTATTGGATTGTTAACCGAAGTCAGTCATGGCAGTTGGTTAGGTCAAATGAAATCCCGTAATGGGGAGATAGCTATTTTACCGCAGGAATCTTTTTGGAAAAGCGGTCAAGCACCGAGTTGGGCCAGTGCCTGGGGTGAAGATGACTATGGGCTTTGGGTTGAATTTAGTCTTGAACATGTTGGCGGGGTAGTAACACAGAGCTTGCGCTGGATAGCGCCGGGGCAGTTTTTGATGGGGTCGCCGGAAACGGAGGTTGAGCGTTATGATGATGAAGGGCCGCAACATCAGGTGACTATTAGTCAGGGGTATTGGTTGTTTGATACGGCGGTGATCCAAGCTTTGTGGCAGGTGGTGATGGGGGGGAATCCGAGTCATTTTAAGGGGGATGATTTACCCGTAGAAAAGGTGAGTTGGGATGATTGCCAAGTTTTTTTGGAAAAGTTAAATGAGCTGATACCGGAGCTTTGTCTGAGCCTGGGTTTGTTTTTGAGTCTGCCTACCGAAGCGCAATGGGAGTATGCGTGTCGGGCTAATACCGAAACGTCAACTTATAATGGAGAATTGGAAATTGTAGGTGAACGTAATGATCCGCTGTTGGATGATATAGTTTGGTACGGAGGTAACAGTGGGTTGGGTTTTGATTTGGAAAACGGTGAAGACAGTAGCGATTGGCCAGAGAAACAATATGATTTTGTCAAAGCCGGAACACGGAAAGTGGCTTTGAAACGAGCCAATGACTGGGGTTTATATGATATGTTAGGTAATGTTTTGGAATGGTGTCGTGATGGGCAGCGTAAGTATGAGGATAAAGATGAAATAGATCCTGTCGGGTCTTTAGAGGACGGTGTTTCTCGGGTGGTGCGTGGCGGTTCTTGGGCTGGCTTCGCACGTGGCCTGCGGGCAGCTTATCGCGATGAGGATGTACCAGATTTCCGTGAAAACGCCCTTGGCTTGCGTTGCGCTCGAGTGTAGGATGGGTAGAGCGCAGCGAAACCCATCAATGGTCGAAACATTCAAAAGCGTATAAAGAAAAATACGATGTTGAATCTTTCAAATTGAAAAACGTTAGGAGCATGTTACTGGCTCACAAGCCAATTAATTGATTTGTGAGCCAGCAACATAAAAGATCATGTCTTATCAGATGGATAGGCGTTTAATCCGCCTTTGAGGAAGTGATAATTGGTATATCCGTATTGCTCTAGATAATATTGTAACCATTTAATTTGTTTGCCTACGGCGTCGAAAATAAGTAAATTCTTATTCTTAAAAGCTTTGGCTTTTAACATGGGTAAAATGTCATTTAAAGAGAGTTGTACTAACTGATCGAAGCGAGAAAGTTTGTCACGTTGAAAACTATCTCTGATATCAATGACGATGGTTGACCTACCATCTGACTGGCTTAAAAAAGTGTCAAAATCTAGTAAGCGGGAAGTCAATTTTGATCTTGAAATAATTTTAGTAAGGTCAACCGGGGTTTCTCCTAACATCGTTGATTTGTCAGGGTGCGTATTAATCCAATCAAAAATTCCGCTGTCGTAGCTAAAAATATTCTTGAATCCTAGCTTGATGGCTTTTTTCGTGGCTTTGTAGCTTTTTGCGCAGGTGTGGCCATTGCAGTAGAACACTAAAGGTGTCGAAGACTCTTTACTTCTTAGTTTGGCTAGTTGCTCACCAAAATCTTTGTTTGCTAATGGAACTAGCTTTGCGTTATTGATATGCACTACGCTATATTCCAATTTTGAGCGTACATCGACAACAATGACTTTCTGACTGAGCAAGTGATTAAGCGTGTTAGTGCTCACGACTTGAACGTCAGGGTATTTTTCACGCAATGGAAACGGAGTGGTAATAATCGGTGTTATTTTTTGTTTGGTGGCGATTTTTTGTTCTATTTGGGGTGGTGTTTGTTCTGTTTGAGGGGAGCAACTGACAAAAGTAATGCTCAATAGTGACAGTAAGCTATATCGATATAGTTTTGTGAAATATCGCATAATATGGACCTTTTGGTGGTATATGGAAATGTTTTTTTTTTGTTCTTGGCTACTGCCTAAGGTGTGTATAGTTTGTTTCACGCTCACGGTTAACATATTTATTAGTAATTATTATCGGTCATGCGCAGGGGGGATTTAATTTTTTTATGAGGCAATTTATTGGCGGTTAAATCCTGTGATTTGATCATATGCTTATGCCTTCCCACGCTCCTGGGCATGCATAGGATAGAGAATGAAGCAAAGTATAGGACTGTGAGACTCCGCTGATATGTTAGGGCGACAGACGAACCCCAAGACATCATTTATGAAAGAGCGCGCCATGACAGAAGCTAATTAAATTAAAATCTTTCAATCAGCCGATGGTGAAGTGCAATTGGATGTATCGCTTGAACAGGAAACGGTGTGGTTAACTCAGGCGCAAATGTGTGACTTGTTCGAGAAGAGTAAACGTACAGTCTCTGAGCATATTCGAAATATCTTTAAGGAAGGTGAGTTAGCAGAAGATTCAGTTGTCCGTAATTTCCGGATAACTGCCGCAGGTGGCAAAATCTATAAAACCAATCACTATAATTTGGATGTGGCAATATCTGTGGGTTACCGGGTGAAATCCCAGCGCGGTGTGCAATTTCGGCAGTGGTTTAGTCGAACATTTCATTGAGATTAAATAACAAAGCAGCAAGTGAATGGTTAACCGGTGCAAAGGAAAGATTGATTCTTTTCTAGCCGCTTGTATTAGGCGCTATTTGCCACCAGCATTTGAGTGGCACCTTTTTGAAATCGATATTTCACATCCTTTAACGAAATTTCGATACCACTCGCCGCAAGCGCGGTAACGACCGGTGTTAAATGTATTGAGGTTGTTCCGTCAAGAGATAGCAGCGGATAAACCCTAACCTCTTTTGCCACACGACATAGTTCTTTCATCGACTGGATATGCTGGCTCTCATTAACTTGATCACTGTATAGAAATAAATAATGTGAACACAAGGCTAAATCGAATTGATGATCTTCAAATGGCAACGCTGGCAACGAAGCGTGTATATATCTATCTGCTTTTCTGCCAAGTTCGTAATCGCCTAGAAACGTTTCCATAGCTTTCATTCGAATGCTCCCTAGCTCATCAATGCTTTTAATTTTTTCCCAAATATAGTCATTGGCATTTTGTTTCATTTGAGACATTACTTGAGGGTATACTTGATTGATTCTTGAACGTATCTCGCTGGCATTAAATTGGTACACTGGGTCAATCGATATAACCGAACCTCCGGCCTTGGTCAATTGTGAGTTAAAGCAAGCCGGGCCGTCGGCACACCCCATAATTTTTTTATTTAGATCTTCTTCTGATAATGAGAACATGTCCTTGTACTCATCAAATGATCGCCCCCATGGGACTACGTTTGCTAATTCCACGGTGCGTCTCCTTAGGCGTATAATCAGGATTTGAATGGCGAGGGTTTGGTAGCCCGTGATCGCGTGTCGACTCGATGAAACCGGCACCCTAACAGCCAGAGTAGTAACAATAGTAAGTCACTGAACTGTAATTGACCACCGCTTTTTTTAGAGGGTGGTGTGTCAGGTGTCTTTGTGGTTTCTTTAACAGTAAAAGTGATTTGATCGGAGATGCCTGTAGGTTTGCCATTGATGTCGGTTAATTCGATGGTGAGTGTATACGTGGTGTCGAGGGTGAAATCATGTTCGGTAAATTGAAGGGGGAGTGGGTTGGTTTGCTGAGCAATAATTAACCTCTTGCGGTTTTGCGATATTTTTCTGGTTATCATCTACTTTGATTAAAGACCAGCGATGCGGAATTTGTGCTTTAGCAAGCAGTATTGTGCTGACCCAGAATAACCATAAACCTAAGCCTAAGCCTAATTGTTTCATTGCTTTACTTCCTTGTCATGGTTAAATATAGAGCCGGTAGATAAATTAAAAAAAATCGATCGGTTCGAATATTTTTGATATTTTGTTTAGTATAAACAAATTTTTTTCTCGAAAGCAAAAGTATTGGATTTGCCTGGTGCAATTTAACATAAGCTCAAATCGATCCCTCCCTAAGGGATGGGTTATGTGATAACTTCCCGGTTTGGCGCTCAGATTGGGTAATGATATGCAATTGCGTCGCTCATTCCAAATTAAAGAAATTATGGTGGAAATATAGATGAAACCAAGCAAAAAAAGTAAAAGTGAAAATAGTATAGATGCCATGTCTGCTGATGATGCTCTTGTTATCCTAAGAACCCTGGCTCAGGAAGATATCAATATCGCTAAAAGAATTGAACAGCTTGCAATGGATGATTTGAGCGATGTAGATATTGACGTTGTTGCTGAAGAGGTCTGTTGGGCATTGGATGATCTTGAGGTGGAGGAGGTCTGGAATCGTTCTGGATCGACGAGAGATGGATATATGGACCCAATCGATGTGGCCTATGAAATGTTTGAGGAAGCCTTAGCGCCATTTGCAACTGAATTAAAAAAGTGCCGAAAGCTTTCATTATTTGAGCAGGAAAAATCTCACTGTATGGGTATTTTAAAAGGTATTTACAAATTTGATAGAGAATCCGCATCCCAGTATAAAGACTGGGCGGCAGATGCTCCAAGTGAATATTTTTCTATCACTTTAGATGACTGGAATGCGCATTGCAAAAAACCAAAATATCGCAAAGAGATGGAAGCATTTATAAAAAAAAATTTTCCAGATTGGGAAAATTAATATTTTTTGAGAAAAGTAAGTTATCATGTAGCTCATGCCTTACCTTGGGATCAAGTTGATGCACAACTAAAGCGTTTTAGAAAGTAGTTTTAATATTGCGGCTTGCTTGAATTAAAAAATGAAGAATTACTGCATTTTCACACTATTATTTGCCTGTGTTTTTACTTTTGAAGTCAATGCCATTGAAAGTACCTGTTATGGAAGTACAAGCCATGGTGCGCTTGAAAATGCAGTTAAGTTGCCAAGTGAAGGCAACAATTATATTTCATATAGTTCATTGGCAAGTATGCTTGGCAGAACCTATGTCCATAGTAAAGTGTATGAGACAGTGATCACTGCCTATAAAATGCTAGAAATTGAACAGCCCGGCAAAGTTTTTAAATATGCTGAAACGGGATACAAAGACGGTGGTCAATTCAAACCACATAAAACCCATCAAAATGGTCTTTCCATTGATTTCATGACACCAGTCATCAATGCTCATGGTAAATCTGTCCACTTGCCTACCCATCTATTTAATAAATATGGCTACTCAATAGAGCTTGATGAAGACGGTAGATATCAATCCTATGGAATAGATTATGAAGCGCTCGCCGCACATTTAGTGACATTACATAAATCTGCACGTGAGCATCACATCAATATCTGGCGAGTCATTTTTGATCCGAAGTTACAGCCTCATCTTTTCAAAACAAAATACGCAGACTACATCGAGAAAAATATTAAATTATCAGTGAAGCGTTCGTGGGTGAGGCATGATGAGCATTATCATGTCGATTTTACTGTCGAATGCGAGAAGCTGTTTTAAACCAAAACAGAGAAAATTAGCAATGGGTAGACAATAATCTGATTTATGTTGATAATTTTTAAGGGATAATATATTATCTACTAACTGATGTTTTAGTTATTAAGGGATAATATATTATCTGTTATGATGAAGCTGCCGCAAGAGGAAATGGAAGATATTGCTCGCCGTGCCAAGTCACTTCGGTTGAGCTATCAACTGACGCAGGATGGGTTGGCTGAGCGCTCAGGTGTGAGTTTAGGTTCCATTAAACGGTTTGAGCGCACTGGTAAAATTTCTTTGGAATCGTTGTTGAAGGTCGCTTTTATACTGGACGCAATGGAGGATTTTAGCAAACTTTTTATACCAAAAAATGATCAACCTGTACAATCGCTTGATTCGCTTATCAAAGCCTCTAAACAACGAAAACGTGGGGTGAAACGATGATTTACACTCCTGTTGATTTGGTTAATGTTTTTCTGGGTAATCATAAAGTCGGGCGACTTGCGTTAGTGAAACGACGTATTTATTTTGAATACGAGCCAACATTTATTACCGCAGGTTTAGAGATTTCTCCTTTCAAGTTGCCATTGAAAATCGGTGCTGTTCCATTTGAAGATTCAATATTTGAAGGTTTGTTTGGCGTGTTTAACGATAGCTTGCCTGATGGTTGGGGGCGTTTATTGCTTGATCGGCAAGTGCGTCGCCATGGTATGGCGCCAGAGCAGTTGACGCCGCTAGATCGTCTCACACATGTGGGTCAGCATGGCATGGGAGCGTTATCTTATGAGCCTGACGTGAATACGCCTAATTTAGCTGAAGAAGTGATAAGTCTTGACCATCTGGCGCAGGCAAGTGCACAAGCACTGGAAGGTGAAGCCGATGAGATATTTCCCGAATTGTTAGCACTTTCTGCTTCTTCTGCGGGTGCGCGTCCAAAAGTGATGGTGGGTGTCAATGAGAATCGCACAAATATCATCCATGGCCAGCAGCAGTTGCCTGAGGGCTATCAGCATTGGATGGTCAAATTCGCTTCCAGCAGCGATCTAAAAGATATCGGAGCGGTCGAATATGCCTATAGTCTGATGGCTAAAGCGGCAGGGATTGAAATGCCCGAAACACATTTGTTTTTGGCGAACAAAGGTGCTGGATATTTTGGGGTTCAACGCTTTGATCGTATAGCTAATGAACGTATACACATGCACAGTCTTGCGGGACTGGTACATGCGGATCACCGTTTGCCATCGTTGGACTATGAGATCGTGCTACGCGCCACTTTTTTGCTAACCAAGCGTATCAATGAAGTAGCAAAAATGTTCCGCTTGGCGACGTTCAACGTGCTAGCGCATAACCGCGACGATCATGCAAAAAACTTCGCCTACCTGATGCTGTCAGATGGCACTTGGCAAGCCTCTCTGGCGTATGATCTTACCTTTTCAAGTGGTCCTGGCGGTGAGCAAAGTAGCACGGTCATGGGAGAAGGAAAAAATCCGGGTGTGGAGCACCTGTTGGCATTGGCGAAGAAGTTTGATATTGAGCAGGCGCAGCCGATCATTGATGAAGTGCAGTCTGCCATTTTCCGCTGGACAGAATTTGCAGATGAAGCGGGTGTGAGTACTGTATCAAAACGGAAGATTAGAAAAATAATTCTATAGTACCAGACACTCTTGCTTACCTTGCAAAAGGAAATTTAGGTCCATTCGGCAAACAAATTTCCATTTTCTGCTGAGCGTGTGTGAATTTCACTGACAGTGCCATAGACATTGTTTGCTGTATTCACATTAACAGGAGCGAATATCATAAAGGCTAAAATAAGTCCTACAAATTTCATTTTTTTCTCCGTAATTTTTTCAAGAATTGATGCTAGCGAGGCTGTTGTGCCGGATTATGATGATCTCCTCATTTAAATCGATAAATACATCGCCTGGATAATACGAAAAAATGCTTCGATAATGGGCGTCAAAAATTTTTCAGTTGCTTTTTACTCACTTAGCCGATTCGACTTAAATACTTGTTAGAGTCTAAGCGTTTCGCTACAATCATTATAATCGGTCTATTTTAGTCACTCGTGAAAATTAATAACAATAATGAGTGATTACCACTTTGATTCTAAAACTCAACATCGCCTCATTGTCTATTTGTTTCCGTATCAAATGTATTAGATTCTAAGTGGCGTGCTTGTGGATCATGTGATTACAGGGGAAGGGGGTGTCGTTATGGATTTCAAAAGGATTATTATTCAATCGCTTGTCTTTAGTTTTATACTCGTTATTTTGTTCGGCTGTTCTGAACAACGCCAAATCTCACCGGCAAATAATTCATCGCTTATCGCTACCGGTGCGCAAATATTAAACGTTGCGGGAAGTTGGGCGGAGCCCATTGAGGTGGCTCAGCAGGTTTTTCAAACGCCGCAGGCGGAAATATGGGATGTTGATTTGGCGATAACCCAGCAAGGTGATCGTTTGATTGCTTGGGAAGCATCGCAGTATGCCCCTGCATGGAATGTGAGTACACAAATTCAATATCGACCAGCGGGTACTGCTAATTGGCAAAGCAATGCCCCGTTTGATTCGAGCACATTAGCGGCGGCACCTCGATTATTTACTCACCCAAACACGGATATTGCTTATGTGATGTGGCAAGTGCTTAACTCGGATGTTATGACCACGGCCAATGATACTTACATCAGCCAATTTACCCCAGTCAATGGTTGGGGAGTACCAATCAAAATTGGTCAGTTTAGCAACCCTGATGCTGCACTATGGACGCCGAATACCGCTCAATATAATGAACTTATTATGAGTGCAACTGGCGATGCGACTCTATTTTGGATAACGATTGCAGATAATGGAACCCGTGAGTTACATGCTCGGCATTATAGTGCCAGTAATGGTTTATCTAGCATGACCACACAGATAATGGGTGAGCCTGGTATATTACGACAATATTATAAGCGATTCACTGGGGTGACTGATAGTAATGGTATGACGCATATTTATTGGGTGACTCTGCTGCCTGCAAGCAGCCCTGGTATTTCAGCTTTGCAATTATGGTACAAAAATTATACGCCTGACAGCGGATGGGGAATCGCAAAAACTGTCGAACAAGGTCAATTTAGCAATAGCAATAATGGACTCATCAACATTTACGATTTATTTGCGATTGCTGATCCTAATAGTGCTGATCACGCACTGATTATTCCGGTTTCTTCTAATGAGATAACAACAACGTATATGCTTCGATTCAATCAAGGGCAATGGCAAGCCTTGGAAGAAGTCGCTACCTCTAATGCTATGGTAGAATATTCGATGACATTAGCGACTAACGGGGTTGGTCAAGCGGTGGTGGTATGGCCAGAACTTGACTATAGCGCTGAAACGGTGACTTTACAAGGGCGCACCTTTAGTTTCGCAGGGGGTTGGGAGGTTAGCAAAATGATCACCACACGTCAGTGGAATGGCTTTCCGAGCGTCTACCGCATACCTAGCGAAAATACGCTAAGGGCTGCTCTCAATAATAACGGGGCAATGGGCATAATATGGAATGAACGGGACGCGGCGTTGCCAGAATATTCGTCTTATTATGCAGCGCTGTTTGATCCTGCTATGGGTTGGGGGGAGCCCACTCCCATAGGCAATAATAATTATAGTCAATCAATGACGACAGCGGCTCAATTCAAGATTGACAACAATAACCTGGCCAGTGTTGTGTGGGTGAATCGTAGTCTGAGTGGACAACAGATGACTTACCGTATTATGTTGCAAGAGCATAATCCCGAGGCCACTGCCAATTTACCTGCCTCTGTTAAAGAAAACTCAGTGAGTGATGTGGCCTTACGACGCCCAGTGTTGTCAACAGAGCCATTAGTATTGCCACGCAAGAATAACACGGTGACAACCCGGCGTGTTAATCGTTTGCGTGCAGAACAACCTGGCAAACGTATTCTGGATGCTTGGGATCCACCGGTTAAACTCGGTAGCGCCGAAGTAGCGCGCCGCCCCGAACGATCCGGACCACAGCCGTTTCCTATTCCTGGTGAACCGCGGCTTGGATTTTTTGGACCTAAATTATGGGGAGATAACCAGGATAATGTATTTGCTTACTGGGACTTTTCAACCGAAACCCAATTGGAAATGGTGTTGTTGCGCCGTGAGACTCGCGCTGGAGACTGGCTGCCGAGCAGCGCTAATTATCAGTCATTGACTTTGCCGAGTCCCACCAGTCATATTGCCATCGATGAGTCCACTGGCATTGCTTATGCGATGCTGCATACGGATGCTAGTAACCGTCAAGCAGATATTTATGTGAGTCGATTTGAGCCTAATATTGGCTGGGGGGAGCCTCAACTTGTTGGGCAAGGCCTATGTTGCGGTGCTCTATTTATTGATGCCAATGGTGATGCCACGGCTTTATGGGAAGATCCTGAGAATAACTTGATTGCTCGGCGTTATATTCATGCGACCGGTTGGCAAACTCCAATGATATCGGTCTATCGCACGATGGCAGAGACGAGTCAACTACTGAGCTATTCTGATTTTAATCAGTTTGATGGGTCGCCGATTACGATTGCTGGATATAACGATGGGCGCCTATTGTTAGTGAAAGACAGTGATACTTTTGCACCGAATCCTAGCCTTACCTTGATTCATTTCGATCCAGTGACAGGGTGGGAAGCGCCAACGACCGTGTCGTTGACTGATCAAGATTTCAGGTATGTAAACCAATTAGCACTGCATACCAATCAACTCAATAACGCGGCAACACTCATTGGCAGCCCGCAGTTATTATCTAATGATGGGGTTACCTTAATGAGTACATCATTAGATAATAATGTTTGGTCGGCCTCTCAATCGATTAATCCCTCTGCTAATACGCTTGGATTGAATTGGGAGCAGGATTTTGTCAGCGCTGGCAATAATAAAGGTGAGATCATGCTACTTACCTTGGATGCCATGCCGACAACTGAACCCAAGCCTACCGCCGGTCAACTACAGGCTTATTTTTATTCACCCGATCGCGGTTGGCAAAAACAGACCGCTTTAACGCAAGCGATTTCCTTGCTTGATAATAGAGTGCCTGGTAGCGGTCTCGCTTTCTATTCCATTGAGCAGCTCAAGGTAGCTATTAATGAAAATAGTGAGGCCGCTGCCGTTTGGGTAGATAATTCCCTAATCGAGCGTGCTTTATATGTGAGTCATTATACGCCGGCGACGGGATGGGGGATGAGAGAGTTGGTGACCACCGTTGATGGTTGGGTCGCTGGGTTTGATCAAGTGGATTTACATTTGGATGATAATGGTAATACCAACTTGATTTGGGCTCAAGTCACCCCTAATGGAATCACCATCATGCATGATATTTACACTACGGTACATCATAAAGAGGGTACGATCGCCGCACCTGAACCGCCTGCACCAGCGCCGATACCTAATGCACCGGCTTGGCCAGCAGCGTCTGATACATGGAGCAAGCCTTCCATCGTATGGCAACCCACCAATGAAAATCCTTGGGAGTTATATCGACTTGGGGCACCGCAATTGGTTTATGATGGGAAAGACAGTGTTTACCTCTCTGCTTACGCTGATTTGAGTTTTGACCAAAGTAGTCGTCCCCCTCGATTTGCCAATCATGAAAATGCACTGTTACGTTATGGTGTGGATGGCACTTGGAGTGATTCTTTGCCGCCGCTGAGCTTAGCGAAGAATGTCGTTGATGCCATCCAACTTGCAACGGATAGTATCACTGGAGGTATTTATGGGGCTTGGGCTGAGGGTAATGAATTATATGTTAGTAACCAAAAACCATCAGCCGACTGGTTAGCACCACAATTGCTGAGTAACAATGTGGACGATTTTTATTTGCTGAGTGATAATTTAAGCGGTGCTTACCTGTTGTGGCGCACTACGGCGGATTCATTGACGATTAATCTTAATTATCTTACGACATTGCCCAGTGGTGAATTAGAAGTCCAGCCAAATGTACCCATCACCGCGCCTGCCGGATTTGCTAGTGATAAACCCGCCGTGAACCAGCAAGGTGAACTCGCCGTATTATGGGTGACTGAAAATAGTGGTACACCCATGTTAAGCATGCTTACCTATGCAATAAGCAGTGGTTGGAATACGACCCATCCGTTGCAGGATTTTAGTGTGATGGACAGTAGTCTTGGTTTGCTGGCGGCTGCGCTTGATAATGACTGGGTTGTGGTGTCGCGTAGTCTTGCAGAGCAACAATTATTCAGTGCTCGTTTTAGCCTGCTCAGCGGTTGGAAAAACTGGGCCTCGATGGATGGTAATGTGGGTCAAATCGATATTGTTTTGGGGCAGCCAAAGTTAGCCAGCAATCGCCAAGGCAGTGCAATGTTATTATGGCAGGAAGAAACCCGTGATAATACGGGTGTTGTGTATCGCATTTATAGCAGTCAGTTTATGGAGGCCGCTGATTCACAAGGTAACTTTTGGAGCCAACCGCAAGCGGTGGGTGAGACACCCTATTTAGCTTACCATGAAACGCCTAATCTGCATGTCAGTGAGGATGGGCGGGCTTTGGCACTCTGGGCAAACTATAATGATGAGTTGTCGACCATTTTAGCCAACAAGTATTCACCTGGAACTGGTTGGTTAGCCCAGCCTGAAACGATTGCTGTGGCTGATAAGCTATTCGGAAAACCACTGATTGACCCCGTAGGCACAATACGTTCTGATGGGAAAATTATTGTGGTATTTAAAAATACGGTGGGTATCCCAGGGCCAGGTTTTACGGTGGTTGAGAGTCAATTTTAATCATAAGATTACATAGGTTGAGAAACATGGCTGTCATGATAGGTCAGTAGTGTTGCATTAGGCTAATTGGTTGTTGAAACACCAATTAGCCTAGTGCAGTCATTGATTAAAGCCGTGGGGCGATTTTTAACCAGAACGTTTCATAGCGCGTTAGAATAAATCTTTCTCCGATATGTCCAAGTTATTGCGTCGCCCATTCCTAAATGCCATCAAGCAGGCATTGAAGGTACGCTGGATGGTAGCTTTTTAACCATTCACTTTAGAGTCTTTATCGGGTTGTTGCGAACAAAATACCAGCAGATCTCACCTTCCTCCCTCCACACTCATTTCATATTGCAAGAGGCTTTAACTTGCATGTGTATGCCACTCCATTACAATATTGCCAATTGCGAGTGATAATTGTATGTAATTTAATCAGCATGGCGGGTAAAGCAAGATCACAGGGAAAAGTTTGCCGGATTTCCAGTGTTTTGAACAATTATTGTTTATGCTTAACTTAAATACGCCAGCAAAATCACGTTGAGTTTTGTAGTAACCGACCTTGGGCTGTCTATCATTTGATCTCGCTTGAGACCTGGATCCCATAAGAATTTTTCTTCAGTCGGTAATACAGCAAGTATTACCCTCTTCAGGAAAACCCTTGTGAGATCAATTTCCTTCGCGATTTTCAAACGCTAGGCTGGCCGTGTCGGTAGTAATGAACTGAATCCGTTTTTGGATTCACTTGTGATGAATTTGAAAGTGGTCTTAAACAAACACGAAGTAAACTTATGTCATTAACGTTGTCCATTATTTGCCCGAAGACACTCGAGCTGAATCAGAGTAAGGAACGCACCTTTAATGAAACGGGTGGCAGTATTGGCCGCACTACGCGCAACGATTTTGTGTTGCATGACCCGGATAAATTTGTTTCTAGTCATCACGCTTTAGTCCACTACAGTGATGGAAAATATTACATTGTGGATAATGCCAGCACCAATGGCGTTTCAGTCAATGACAAAGTGTTAAAAGCGCATGAACGCACTGAATTGCATGATGGCGATGAAGTTACGATTGGTGTTTACCGACTGATTGCGTTAGTGAAAGCAGCGAGTTTATTTCAAGATGATTTATTACACTCGATAGGTGCAGAGCCCGTTGCTGCGCCGCCCCCTGCAATGACACAGCAATCCTCTATTACACCTAACGTGGATGAAGTTAACTTTGATGATATTCTTGGTTCTGCCGTTGATTTTGAGCCGATTGATGCAGGCGCAGATAAATTAGTAAGCCAACACGGCGCAGAATCTGAGCACTTGGCCCCGAGCATGGTGGATTTCAACTTAGATATTGAAATGCATCCCCACGAAAACATTCCCACGTCTTCGGTGGTGAATCAACCCTTTGATACGCCGGGAATCATCCCTGACGATTGGGACATTCAGGGGGATAATTTTAGTCCAAGTGAAGCGAACAATGTGCCAATCCAAGAAACGCCGCCATTAACCGGAACACTCGCGGGCGATAGTACTTTCCCTTCCGGGATGTGTGCCATCCCAGAAGATGATAAAGCAGCGATTTCCGCTTCTGCTTTGTTAACTGCATTTTTTCATGGCGCACAAGTGGACCCCGAGCATCTAAACATCGGAGATCCCACTCAATTTATGCATAAACTTGGAGAATTAACACGCATCAATGTTGAGGGAATGGTGCATACATTGCGCGCACGTTCAACGATTAAGCGCAATTTTCGCCTAGAGCATACTATTGTTTCCCGGCAAGAAAACAATCCGCTCAAGTTTTCGATCACGGCATTGGACGCTATGCATGTTTTATTATCTGAGGAACGTCCTGGTTACCAATCCGCATGCCATGCCTTTAACGAGGCTTACAAAGATTTGCAGGCCCATCAATTGGCGGTCATGGCCGGCATGCAAAATGCTATTCGCGCAATGATTGAGCAACTGGACCCTGAGGTTCTAGAAGAACGCTTTGCACAGCAACATCGGGCCTCTTTGATGCCTGTCAATAAAAAGTCGCGCTATTGGGAATTGTATAGAGAGTTTTATCAGCAGTTTTGCGAATCCATGATGGATGAGTTTCAAAAAAAATACGGTGAAGAATTCGCCGAAGCTTACGAAGAACAAGTCAATAAGCTGCGCTGATGAAGTGATCAGAGGGTTCACTTTATCGCTCAATCTATGCCATAATCCTGGCTCCTTAAATACTTGCTTATCGGAAAGTGAAATCACTGAAAAGCGCTTTTTTTAACCCTATGACTGATTGGCGAAGGAAATGACGTACATACCGAAAAAATGGATTCTATGCTTGTTATTGCTCGTTTTGTCTTTGCAGAGTTGTTCTTTATTCAAGCCGCGTCCAGCACGGGTGACTTTTAACTTTGACGTGCAGGCCAGCGTGAACCCTGACGTGGATAATCGACCTTCACCGGTGGTCTTTCGCATTTATGAACTGACAAATGAATCACTATTCAATGAAAAAGATTTTTTTGCTTTGTACAATGCCGACAAAGATAACTTAGCCGATACTTTTATCGAAAAACACGAATTTTTGCTTAATCCGGGTGAACAACAGAGCAACGCATTACAGCTGAATTTAGAAACCCAAGTGATTGGCTTATTAGCCGCATTTCGTGATCAAGAGCAAGCCACTTGGCGCCAAACATTGAATCTAGCCAGTATTAAGAAAACAGCCGACCGGGTGAAAGGTCGCTACCTTATCGAAATTAATCTTAATGAAAATCAAATCGCTGTCGATCGCAAGCTGACACAATAAGGATAGATACAAGTTCTATGTCATGGTATAGCAAAGTGGCTTGGTCGCAGGGCATGACTGTACAGCCACAACATTTCCAACAAGATGCCCGCTATTTTGAAAATTTGATTTTCTCTCGCTGTGTGGGTTTGTTGCCTTATGATTGGGGACTGCAATCATTACGGTTTGATGCTGAATTGCTCAAGTTAGGTAAAGTTGCACTCGAATACTGCAATGGCCGTTTTGCCGATGGAACCCCTTTTTCCATCGCTCAGCAGGACGCTGCGCTTGCCACGCTGGAGGTGCCAGAAATACAAAATCAAATGGTGTATCTCGCTTTGCCGTTACGTCGCACGGGTAGGGTGGAAGTCGCAGAGCCAGGCATTAAGGAAGGTTTGGAACGCTTTCATGCGCGGGAAGAATCTGTCAGTGACACGGTTTTTAGCCAGCATTCCAATGACGGTGTGATTACCACCGCAGATCTAAATCTGCGTTTAGTTCTGGGCAATGAATCGCTCAATGATTTCACTACCATTGCGATTGCCAAAATAGTGGAGCGCCAACCCGATGGTAAAATTGTGCTCGATGAGAATTATATTCCACCCAGTTTAAACTGCCACAGCAACGTGCGCTTAAAGCGTTTTGTTGAGGAGATGAAGAACTTGATTTCACACCGTGCGGATGAGTTGGCAAACCGCATTTCCGATGGCGGGCGTGGTGCGAGCAGCACTTCCGAGATTGCCGATTTTTTGTTGTTGCAATTACTCAATCGCTTTCACCCGCTACTTTCACAGTTTCAAAGTATGCCAGATTTGCATCCACAACAGTTACATCACAGTTTAATTCAATTGGCCGGTGAACTCGCCACATTTACTAAAAAAAATCGACGGGCCTCTGATTATCCCCTATACCAACATCATGGATTGCAAGAAACTTTTGCCCCGGTGCTCGAAGAATTACGCCATGCCCTGGTCTCGGTGATCGAGTCGTCTGCTACCGTGCTTGAACTGCAAAAGAAAAAGTTTGGTATTTACGTGTCACCGATTACCGATCGCAATGTGGTGAAAAACGGTTTTTATGTCATTGCAGCCAAAGCCTCTACGCCGCCGGAAGAGCTGCGTGCGCATTTTGCTAACCAAACGAAGGTGGGGCCGGTAGAGAAAATTCGTGATTTAGTCAATTTTGCATTACCAGGAATTGGCATGCGGGCGCTCAGTGCGCCTCCGCGTCAAATTCCGTATCATTCCGGATTTACCTATTTTGAACTGGAGCGCGGTGGTGAGTTATGGCAGCAGATGGCCAGCAGCGGTGGTTTTGCTTTTCACATCAGTAGTAATTTTGAAAACTTGCAACTGGAATTCTGGGCCATTAAAGAGTAAACCCAATGCCAGACGATGATATATTTGCAGATTTAGATAGACCCAGTGGTGGCAGTGGCAATGACACTTTCATCAAACCTATCCCTGGTGGTTTCCGTAGTGCTTCGTCTTCGCCAAGCCCGAGTCAGGGTGCGAAAAATGTGCACCCTGTGCCAGATATCATCAATCTAATACAACACACGGATAACAATCCGATTGTGAGCTTAGCGCGGCCCTTGCTCAGCATTTTGACACGCTTTAGTCAAACCATCCAGCATAATAATGTTAATGCTTTACATTCGCGTTGCACCCAAGAGATTCGCAATTTTGTTGTCTATGCCCAACAACAAGGTATCGACCAACAGCAACTGCTGCTCGCGCGCTACATTCTTTGTGCCACCATTGATGAAATGGTATTAAATACCCCTTGGGGCAGTAACAGCGCTTGGCCGAACCAAAGTCTTCTTTCAACTTTTCATAAAGAGACCACCGGTGGTCAAAAGTTTTTTTCCATTCTAGAGCGCTTGCAGATAAATGCTGCCGTTAACATTAATCTTTTAGAGTTGATTTCGATTTGTCTGGCGTTAGGTTTTCAAGGACAATATCGTGTCGTGAATAACGGTCTGGGTCAATTGGAAAATATCCGCAGTCAACTTCATCAACAAATCGCCATGACCCGTGGACAGTACGAGCACCAGCTATCGCCACATGCACAGTCTCCCCTGCGAGAGGCGCGCCCGGTCATGAAACGCGGCGTACCGTTATGGGTCATTGGTGCGATTACCGGGGCTTTGATCTTAACTGTATTCCTCGGTTTTAGCTTTGCTTTGAATAGTGATGCCAAACCGGTGTCACAAAAGCTTGAACAAATTAGTCCGCCCCCGGAAGTATTAGGATTAGACGACAGATAACCAAACTATATGAAAGCCGTTATTGCATTTCTTACTAGCCCATTGATTGTTTCCCTCATCGGACTCATTGCTATCGCGGTTCTCATTTGGTTTGGGGGGCCGCTCATCGCCATTGCCGACAAAAAACCGTTGTTGGATGAAATGCACCGACTCATCGCGATCTTGGTCGTGACGATGTTATGGGGTATTAACAATTTTCGTCTGCAAAATAAAGAAAACAAAAAAAGCGAAAACATGATGAATGATTTTGCCGACATTGGTGGTGTCGGAAAAAATCAGCCAGTTTCCCCTGAGGAAGGTATTTTACAGGAACGCTTTCAGCAAGCGTTAGGTATTCTTAAGCAAAGCCGTAAAGCGCAAAAACAAGGTGCCAGCCTCGCTTTTCACGATTTACCCTGGTATATCATGATCGGTCCGCCAGGCAGCGGTAAAACCACGGCTTTAATTAACTCAGGATTGCGATTTCCTTTAGCGCAGAAAATGGGACAACAACCGCTCAATGGCATTGGCGGCACGCGCTATTGTGATTGGTGGTTTTCGGATGAAGCGGTGCTGATTGACACGGCAGGACGCTATACCACACAGGATAGTGATGAATCCAGTGACCAGGGCGCTTGGGCACAGTTTCTGAAATTGCTTGCCAAGCATCGCCCTGTGCAGCCGATTAACGGGGCCTTGGTGGTGATAAGTTTGGCCGACATCATACGCCAAAGTGAGGCGGAATGTTTACACCACGCAAACCTGGTGCGCCAGCGGTTGCAAGAGTTGCAAGTCAACCTGGGTATGCAGTTTCCCATTTATGTGATTTTTACCAAGGCCGATTTAATCGCAGGCTTCAACGAGTTTTTTGATAACTTATCACGCTCGGAAAAAGATCAGTGTTGGGGGATGACTTTTCCGCTTGAGCAAACCGCAGGCAATCATTTTGAGCTTGAGCGGTATAACGAAGAATTCAATGGCCTCTTGATGCGCTTGAATCAACGAGTGCAATGGCGTTTGAATGAGGAACGCGACAATTTTCGGCGCACCCTGTTATTCGGGTTTCCCACGGAATTTGCCGCCTTAAAAGGCGCGACGGGTCGCTTTCTCGATACGCTGTTTAAAGCGAGCATTTACGAGTCAGGGGTAAATGTGCGGGGTGTTTATTTCACCTCAGGGACACAAGAAGGTACGCCTTTTGATCAAGTGCTGGGGGCGCTTGCTGCGGACTTTGGGCTCGATCGGCAACAAATTCCGATGTATAGTGGGCAAGGGAAAAGCTACTTTTTAACCCAGGTGTTCAAAGAGGTGATTTTTCCAGAAGCCTCTTTGGCTGGGACCAATCGCTCACGCGCAGGATTGCAAACTTGGGGGCGACGAGTCGCCATCGCCAGTGCTTTTCTTGTCACGGTCGGTTTGATTTTTGTGTGGACGTCCCATTACACACGTGTCAATCAACAAGTTACGGCACTCAATCAGCATGTCAATGGTTATCGAAATTCAATCGAAGCACTTGATAGAAACGATCTCGAGCCTATTTCAATATTGCCAGCCTTTGATGCACTGCAACAAGCGCAAATCGTGGCGAAAGAAAATGTTTCTGGATGGTTTAGTTACGTTGGCTTAAGCGAGGTGGATTCACTCGGCAGTCAATCCGAACAGGCTTATTTTCGTGTGCTGATTTCCCAGTTCTTGCCACGCTTGGTTCACACCACGGAATCTTTTTTGAGCGACCCTAAAGTCAACCCCGAGGAGTTATTGGTCGCGCTGAAAGTCTACATAATGTTGGGAATGCCAGAGAAGTTGGACAATGGTTATATCAAAAATTGGTTTGATCAACACTGGGCACAACAATTGGCGGGGGGGGCTAATAAACATCAAGCGTTAATGCAACACTTACAGGTCTTGCTAGACAACGGTTTCACTCCGATTGATTTGGATCAACAAATTCTTGTCGCCAGTCGTATTAAGTTACAACAAATTCCACTCTCAAAACGCATTTACAGCAACTTAAAAGATCAAGCGAAAAGTCGTATCGACGATTTCTTTTTGAATAATGAATTACCCTCGACGAGCCAACAAACGTTTACCAATAAACAAAATCCAGATGAGCCGCTACGAGGTGTCCCTGGCTTTTACACGGAAGAAGGTTATGACAGTATATTCCTAGAGCAAAGTCTAGCATTGGCTAAAAACGCTTTGCAAGACGTTTGGATTTATGGCGAGGAAGATACCCCTTCGAATTTAGATCCTGATGTCATTCACGCCGAGTTGGAATCGCTTTATATTAAAGATTTCATTAAATATTGGACCAATTTATACAAAAGTATCAAAATGCCGCGTTTGAACTCCATTCAAGAAACAGTGGATGTACTTGAGAGTTTGGCAGGACCCGATAAAGCCTTAGAAGCCGTGATTGATGCCATTATTATTAATACCGATTTACGTGCAAGACCCACCGCCTTGCAAAAGGCGGGTGATGTATTAGCGAAAAACCGTATCGGCGGCAAAGCGGCCAAAAAAGCCAGAAAAGCCACCAAGAAAATTAACAAGGATACTCCATTAACCCCTGTCGGACAGCGTTTAACTAAACATTTTAAAGAGCTGATTGCCTTGAACAGTTCTGTCGATGGCAAACCAGCGGCACTGGCGACGTATACGCAAAGCTTAACTGCCATGCAAAACTATCTGCTTGCGATCGCAGAGGCGGCAGAACCTGAGGATGCCGCGCTGAAAGCGAGTATCCAACGCATGCAAAATAATGGTCAGGATGCCATTGGAAAATTGAATCGCCAACTACGACGCTTGCCTTCACCGGTTAAACAGTGGGTCGCAAGTCTGACTGATGCTGCGTGGCGTCTTATGTTGCGTACTAGCCGCACTCAAATTAACAATTTGTGGAAGAACAATGTTATCCCACGTTACCAGCAGGATATTGAAAATCGTTATCCGGTGTTTAAGCGTGCTCAACAACAGTTGAGTATTGACAACTTTGCTCGTTTTTTTGCACCTGGCGCGGTGATGCCGGAATTCATTGGGCAAAATATCGCGCCTTTCATCAAAAAGTCGGCGGTTGCGTGGAAGCTTAAAACACTTGAAGGGCGTAATCTGAGTATTTCCAGTGCTAACCTACAGCAGTTACGCCGTAGCGATACAATATTGAAAGCCTATTTTCCTGAAGGTGCCAAAGACCCCATGGTGACGTTTCAATTTAAGCCGCAAAAGTTGGACCGCAGTGTCTCTAAAGCCGTACTCAACCTGGATGGCAATGAGTTTTTCTATCAACATGGACCCGCCGTATTTACCGAAATATTGCAATGGCCCTATGACGACCCAGAACGCAGCAGGGCAAGCTTGAGCTTTGATACCAGCAAAGGTCAATTTGTTATTAGTCGTAACGGGGCTTGGGCGATTTTTAAATTGCTGGAGACTGGTACTGTCAAGCGTATTAAACGCAGCAATAATCGTTTTGCGGTGAAATTCGTTATTGAGGATCAAACCGCAATTTATGAGCTGCGAGCCGCCAGTTCATTGAATCCTTTTAATTTGAACGGTGTGCATCTTTTCCGGTGCCCATCAACTTTATAAACGCGCATGACAAAAACTCAATGCAGACGGGATATTTTGGAAAATTACCATTTCGCGGGGACTTCATTCAGAAGAATGTATCTCCAAGTTTTTTAAAGCTGTGGGAACCCTGGTTACAAAGAGTCACGGCCTATTCTCAAAACGAGCTACATGATCAATGGCTGCGGCATTATTTAATTAGCCCGATGTGGCGCTATATGGTGACTCTGCCAAACGATGAAGTCTACGCGGGCATTGTTTTTCCAAGTGTGGATAGTGCTGGCCGATATTTTCCCTTTACCATTGTTATGCCGCTGGCGGATAAACACACGGCCATTCAATTGATGTTACGCAATCAACAGTGGTATAATCAAAGCGAACGATTGGCACTGCGTGCCTTAGATGAAAGTATCAGTTTTGAGCAATTTGACCAAGTCATTGAACGTCTGGATAGTGTTTTTAAGCCCCCATTAAAATACCCCAGCCCCGGTTTTCATTTACCCTTAAATGCCAGCCAATCGTTGGATGGTGCCCTTGGAAAATTGCTCAACTACCTCTACATTTTTAACGACCGTCAAATATCGCTATGGTGGTATGAAGACAACAATCTAAACGAAGGCCACTTCTTTAGCTGTCTTGGGCTCCCGGACGAAAGGGTTTACACAGCCATGCTGACCCGCCAATGGGACAGCTCAGGCATGCAATTATTGTAAGGCATGGGTATGTAATAACTTCCCGGTTTGGTATCTAGGCTTTATCTCCTGGGTTGCCTAAAGCGTTTACTGTTGCCCCAGTCTGAGCGCGAAATAGGGAAGTTATTGCATGCTGATTCCTTGATTTTGAATTGCCAGGTTGTGGGCTACTGCTGAAAGGTGATGTACATCACTTCACCAGCCAGCAGATTGCCGTTAAGATGGTCTCAGTTATTAAGAATAACAAAGATTTGCCTCGGCATTAAATTCTCTGAAAGCTATTAAATAGTCAATAAGGAAAACGGCATGAAGACGTGGAAATGTACCAATCAAAATCCTGGGTGGCAAGCTAAGGGTAAAGCATGTGGTGAAGTGCAGTTGAAGTCAATGAAGATTCCTAAAGATAAGTGCCCGAATTGTAATAAGAGCACTTTTTGGAAAGAGGTTATTGCAGCCCCCTCTGTTGCTGTTGCTGCCGTGTTAGCATGGCCGGCGACACTGCCCCCGCGACTAGTGACTGCCTTGGCAGGTGAATATGTCACTACGGAGAACAACGACGCTGGTGATACTGCCACAGGACTGGCGAACACGACTTATGGTGGTGGAAAGCATTGGGGCGGTGATTGGGAAGCGGGACAATATGATTTGCCAGAGGTTGGTGCAAATGTTGTACTTGGGCTTGAAACAAAAGCCGTGCGCATCGGATTGCAAACAGCGGGTGGATGGATTTTTACATTCAGTTTTGTGGTTGGGCATACCTCAAAGAAGGGGAATAACAAGGGTTTGCCCTATGATGAAACATTTTGTATTCGTGTTGATGGTGGAGCGACTGTGGCAACTGGAATGCATAGCCATCCGATTCCGCAATGGGGTGGTCTAAATACCAGCGCGCACGAAAAGGAAGTGAAAGCGGTCATTATTGATGCGGTGAATACTTTTAATGGTGTTCGGTTAGCAGAAGTGGCTGAATACCTTACTTTGATTGGTGCGGCACAAGGTGCTTACAAATTTACTAAGTCCGAATTAATGCGAATGAAAAACCCGTTGCCTGAATCATTTTTTTGGTAGGGATTTAGGGTGATTAACGCTGGTATTAATCGTGGATATTCGATTAAACAAACTGCGAATTGTATCGTTTGTGGCGAGTCGTTCTCGTTGCCTTTGCCAGCATCTCAGGCGAGCCAAGAAGTTTGTCGCAGTTTTGACTGTCAACGGGTTTATGCGTTAAAAAAAGATGGATTTGGGGAGTTCTTTGAATTGCAAAAAAACTTTTTACGCAAGTTTAATGCGGATCGATTGCAGTTTAAGCGTGAGCAAGCAGAAAGACGTAGGGAAATCGTAGCACAAGAGGCGCAAGAAAATAATGCGATGTTCAACGCGGTTTTGGCATCCAACCCTGGATTGCAGAAGAAAGCATTGTGGCCTATTGTTTTAACTTCTGCGGTGAAACATGTTTCTAATGTCTCCAAGAAACGTATAGGGCGTTATCGAGATCAATTGACCCGTACTATTTCTGAAGCGTTCAGCACGTTGCACCAAGCATCAAAAAATTGTTCGTCGCGTACCGATACTCAAAATGAAGAGTCAAGTTTAGCGCCAGCATTGCTCAGCTTGAACGAACAGCTCTGCTCGGTTTGTCAGGGTGGCTGTTGTGTGAATGGCGGTGAGCGCGCTTATTTAACAGCGGATACGATTAAACGCTACGTCAGTTTAAACCCGAGACTAAGGTCGCAGCATGTGCTGGCGGCTTATCTGGAGAAAATTCCGACTAAGGCGGTTGTTGGTTCTTGCATTCATCATACTGCGCGAGGATGTAGTTTGCCGAGAGATATGCGCTCCGATACTTGTAACCGTTTTCTATGTAAGTCACTGGTTAGTTTCAATGAAAAAAATTCAGAGAACGCGTTGATACCAGATGTTGTTGTCATGGTTCGAACACGGGATATGACGAAACACCGAGATATTAATGAGGCGAATCCCATTGCCCGCGTTGCCATTGTCGATAAGAATCAAATCAAGCCTTTTCCTTAGCTAGAGTGAGTGGTTTTTTAGTGGGCAAGACAAGCCTGCGCATCTATCGGTTTTTTTGTTCTTCAGTCAGTTGTTTGAGCATGTGTTCCATGCGCTCCAGGCGTTGTTCCATCTTTGCGGTGTGTTCCTTGATCCAGTGCACTTCACCGGCTGCTCCCTCACCTGACTCGCGGTTAACTTTTTCGTGCTCTTCATTCATCACATCCAGTACGACACCAATCATCATATTCAGAAAGACAAAAGCAGTCAGGAAGATGAAGACCAGATAATAGGCCCAGCTCCAGGGGTAAACTTCCATGGTTTCATACATGACATCGGTCCAGTCTTCAAAGGTGGAGACCCGAAACAACGTGAGCATGGCAATGGCAATATCTCCCCACAACACCGGATTGATGTTTTCGAAAAGGGAGCTGCCAATGGCGCCAAAAATATAAAAAATAATGAACATTAACAACACCACATAACCAATGCGTGGAATCGCTTTGGTCAACGCATTCATCAATATACGTAACTCCGGGATCATGGAGACCAGACGTAATACCCGAAAAATGCGTAACAAGCGGGCCAGCAACACCATTTCGTTACCATCAATGGGAATCAAGCTTACGGTGACGATTAAAAAATCAAACACATTCCAGGCATTTTTGAAAAAGTTGCGAATGCGCTCTTCGGCGGCCATGCGGATAATTATTTCCACCAGAAAAAACAGCGTGACAGAAATATCCAAAACTTTTAATAGCGTCATCCAGGTCTGATCAATATCATACGTGGTGGCGCCGATCATCATGGCAGAGAGAATGATGATGGAAATCACTGTCATTTCAAAAAATTTGTTACTGCGTAGAGCGATAAATCGCTCCCGCCAGCCAGAAGCGGTGCTGCTCATTGGTGGTTTACACTCCGGTGAAAGATTATGGATGCTTGATTTATGACATCATCTTCTTAGGAAGTAGGCTAAAGGTCAAGCCTGAATGTTGATTGTGATTTAGCCATAAAAAAGGCAAACGGAATTAAAACGTGTGGTGGGTTTTTATTCACTGGGATGCTTGCTCGTTTAATTGCCAAAACTTGGCCAAATGCTGCTGGTTTAATCACAATAAAAAAAATAAGACACCCAGAAAAAATACCATGTGTATAATGTATAAATATTGCTCGTATTTTATGAATATCGTATTAGATATCTCAAGACCATATGTCCTACTTTCAATTGAACGAGAACTCACTTACACTCGGCCGAAACATTTATTTGCAGCGAATTCGCCAAATTTAACAATCCGAATGGATGCCACTTTGTACGACAGGTTCAACGAAAGCACTCTGCAAGAAGCCCCTGTTGTACTGATCCACGGCTCGCGCCAATGTGGCAAGACTACCCTGGCACAAACCGTTGGCGAAAAGCTAGGCTATCACTACATCAACTTTGATGATGATAACCAGTTGCAAGCCGCCAAAGTCGACCCGGTAGGCTTTATACAAAACTTGCCACAGAGAACCATTCTTGATGAAATTCAGCGCACGCCAGAACTGTTCACCTCTATCAAAGCCAGTGTCGACAAAAACCGAAAGCCCGGTCGCTTTATCCTAACAGCAATATCTAAGACATCCATAAAAATATCAATATTTTTAAAGTGGTTAAATGAATCCTTTCACCTCCTACATAAAGGTAAGTTATTGAATGATAAATCAAATAGAAAGATTTCTTTGATGGGTGTCTTAGTTCTTTAGTATGCGGTCACTGTCATTATGCGTATTACGGAAAACCTGCTAGCCAAACCAGTGCAAAGGGAAAACCTAAGTACAGTTATTATCGTTGAATTGGTACAGACGCTTATCGTTTTGGTGGAAATCGAATTTGTGATAATCGTCAAATACGAACCAATATACTTGAATAGGTTGTTTGGGAGCAGGTATCCGATCTACTTAAACAACCGGAGCGTGTTAAAACAGAGTACTATCGACGATTAAACGAATATGAACAACAAGAGACGAAAAAATATGATACAACGGCTTTAGAGAAACAGATAGTTCAACTCCAGCAAGGTATTTCTCGTTTGATCGACAGTTACACGGAAGGTGTAATTGAAAAATCAGAATTTGATGTAAAGATAAAAAATCTTCGAGAAAGAATTAAGCATTTAGAATCGCAAATTATGGCAAGCCAAAAAATCAAAGACCTTCATCATGAGTTGTCTTTGGTGGTGAATCGACTTGAAGCATTTGCAGAACAAGTGGAGTCACATATCAACACCATTGAGTTCGAAAAAAAAACGAGAAATAATTAAGGCATTAGTAAAGCGTGTTGAAATTTTCAAAAATGAGGTTATCATTGTTTTTCGCGTAGCGCCTGTACCTGAGGCTATCCAGGGTGAAGTAGCAGGCGTGGCAACCAACGAAGGAAATCAATTTATGCAAGATTGTACGCGGCGTACGGACGCGAGGGCTGGTAGTCAGGCGTAGGTCATTTTGGATACCCGTCGTGCGCAAGCGCCAGAGGGGATCTAACCTACGCCAGGCCGTCAAGCCATTGGGGAGTGCGGCGTAGTAGCTAGCACCGAGCTTGCGATGGTGTGGCGAAGCGGCACGTACGCAGGGCGGCCGGGGCCAATCAGCTGTCGCGTAGGCGAGTCGATTTGGTGACAGGGATGCCCCAAATCTTTCACGAGGTAGCGACACCCTTGTCTATTTTTTACCAGTGATGAGCATGCCTCTTATGAAACGGCGATCGCTAAGGTGTATAACGTTGCTCCGCCCGAGTCAATCGATGAAGTTGCCAAGGATTCAACTCAATCAGAAGCGTCGTGTCCGCCAGAGCTTTGTTATGCGACGGTACGTAAAACACGAAAACAAGGGCGAGTCATTGAGATTGTCATCGATCGTTATGTCACCCAAGGGACTCGAAGTGATCGTAGACGTGCCGCCAGCGAACGGATTTGGACAGTGATTGCTACTTGCGCGATGCAAGGACGTTCAGCTTTTGAGTTTATTCGCCAAGCCGTTTATGGCCGCTGGCATAATGAATCTCTTCTTTTTTTGTTGCCTGATACTGGGTAAGACAACACTGCTTCATCTCAATTCGGTTGTTGGCTAAATCTTGTGATTGGATGATTCTGTAATCCCGTGAACGGTTACCAATTTTTGCTGGCCAGTACGAACGTTAGCGATCGAGAATGATCAGCAAAAAATAAAGCGAACACCAGCGATGGCGGCTGGCTTAACTGACCACATTTGGTCGTTAGAAGAATGGGTTACGTACCCAATGATCATAGACAGTTAATGAGGGCACTACCGAAATTTTCAGCGCGGGAGACGAGTTACACCCTTCTGACACTGATCAAAACAATGACAACTTCACCAATGATTCTAATGACTAATACACTATGTTAAGGCACAAACGTCTATTTATTCTTGGGCTAACGACCCTGATCGGCATCTTGTTGTTTTGGTTGGGGGCACGTTACCCGGATCTTGATCGCAAGGCGCTGATGGCGCAAAGTGCCAGCGTGGCGGATACCCTGTCACCTTGGCCGTTGTTTATCATTGACGAGGCGATGCCGCTGATTCAAAAGGTGCTTTATAGTACGGTGAATTGGTCATATGCTAATTGGCAGGGCATGACTTTTGGCATATTGCTTGGTGCGGTTTTATTAACGATGTTTCGTTATGTAAGCTTAAAATCAGCGACGACTGGGTGGCGGGAGAGTTTATATGGCACCTTAATGGGCACGCCGTTAGGCGTGTGTGTGAATTGTGCAGCGCCCGTTTTTAAAGGCACCTTGCAATCGGGGCGGGTTCAGTTAGCCATGAGTGCCATGATTAGTTCGCCAACGCTCAATGTGGTTGTGTTGATCATGTTATTTAGTTTGTTCCCTTTTTATTTGGTTGTTATCAAACTGGCGACGGTGATGATTTGTTTGTTTGTGGTGATCCCGCTATTTGCGAGGTTCATACCGGCTCGATCGTCAATGCCTATGAATGTGAAGTCTTCCGGTTTCTTGACCTCGGCATTACCACATATTGATGTTGTGGTCGGTGAATCTTGGTGGCAGGCATGTCGACGTAGTTTTCTCGATTTTTGGCAAGGTTTAAAATTCATTACGATTCGAACTCTTCCGCTGATGTTGATTGCTGGGCTCATCGGTGCATTCATCTCTCAGACGATTTCCTTGGATTTGCTCATTGGTCAGGATGGTTTTTTCACGGTGTTGCTGGCGGCGTTGATTGGCACATTATTACCAGTGCCGATTGCTTTTGATGTGATTCTGGTGAATGCCTTGTTTCATGAGGGTTTGTCGCCTAGTGTGACCGCTGTGTTATTGGCCACTTTGGGCACCTTTAGTCTGCTGTCTTTTTTGGTGATTTGGACCAGTGCTTTGCGGCAATGGGCGGTGGCGATGGGATTGGCAGTGATCAGTTTGGGTATCAGTGCCGGTTTGTTTGCAGGGTGGGTACACGATAGTATTTATTTGCCAGCACAATTACAAGGTTTACAAGAGCAAGCGGCGATTGAGCGGGTGTCGCCATCGGTTGATATCCACAGCCTGGCACCGATAGAAAAAACATCTACTGAAGTTAAGTCGCTTGCCTTTAAAAAACAATCCAACGTCGGTAATATCAACATTAGCGCCGTCGCGTTTCAGGCAAAAAAGGATCGTATTATTGGCGAGTTTACTCAACTGGAAGGGCAATTCTTAGGTGTGCAGCGCGGTTACCGGTTTGCGGTACGTGATTATGTAGATCCGTTCTGGATTGGTCGTGGGATTGCCAGTGGCGATATAAATAATGATGGTTGGCTGGATCTAGCGGTGGCCACCAGTGCGGGCCTGGAGTTATATGTGAATCGTGGCGGTTGGTTTGAGCGTCAATCTCTTGAAAATAACTTGCTTGATACATTGAATGTATATGCGGTGGCCTTGGTCGACCTCAATAATGATGCGGCACTGGATTTATTTTTTACGAGCTTCAAACACGGTAATTATCTGCTATTAAACCAACAAGGACAATTCAATGCTAATGCCATGGTGAGTGTTCCCAATTATGACGGCATCATTACCGTGAGTCCGGGTTTTGGGGACATCGATCAAAATGGTTTTTTAGACATTATCAACGGTAATATGGCATTGGGTGTGGTCACCGGATCGCATCATTATGGTAAGGGGCGTATTAATTCGATTGTTTTTAATCAAGACCTGCAGTTTCGAGAAGCGGCCTTAGAAACCAGTTCAGGTGAAACTATGACCACGCTGATTTCTGATGTGAATAACGATGGTATACTGGATATTTATTTTGGCAATGACTTTATGGTGGCGGATCGTTTGTTGTTGGGAACTGGACGTGGTTTTAAACCGGTCACCCGTCAGGATTCGATGCTGCCGTTTACGCCATTTTTTTCCATGGGTGCCGACAGTGGTGACATTAATAATGATTTGCAGTTGGATTTTTTGTTAACAGGGACGACGGTTAGCGAAGCGTTTGTTGGGCAGGAAGCTATTGATGGTCGTGATCCCGCTGACTATGCTCATTTAACATCCAGTCAGTTTGATCGCTGTGAAACCATTGCAGACCCCGTCCAGCAGCAAAATTGTAAAGTGACCTTGCCAATTGATTTCACTTTGTATGAACGAGAACACTTTGAGCTTGATGATTGCCTATCCATGGCCAAGGGGGTTGTGCGGCAAAGCTGTCTCTTGGCGGTGACATGGCAGTTGATTACCCGCACTGATCAGTCGGTGCAATGTGATCGCCAGTTTGCTAGCGATGTCACGCTCAAACAGACTTGTGAAATTTTACAAGCACGCCAGCAACGTTATCAAAAAGCCGATTTACAGGGGGCCATTGCACAAGATAATCGCAATCTGTTATATCAGTATCAAGATGGCCGCTTTGTGAATATGAATCAGTTGCAACCAGATAGTTTTCGACATCCCGGTGGCTGGACCTGGAATGCGCGTATCGCTGATTTTGATAATGATGGTTGGCAAGACGTGTTTAACGTGGAAGGGTCTATGCGTCAACAGGGAACAGGTTGGAATGTATTTATGCATAATCAGCTAGGCAAACGTTTTGAGGAGAAATCATTTAGTTTTCATTTGGACGATAAATTTAATCAATTTTCGTTTACCCTCATGGATTATGATCACGACGGTGATATTGATATTATCGCTAATTCTGGCCAAGGCCCCATCCGTGTTTTTAGAAACGATTTGACGGATGACAATGCCATCGTATTTAGCTTAAAGGATCAACTCGGCAACTCAAATGCTATTGGCGCTAAGATCGTTATCCATGACGAGCTGGGCAGGCAACAGATGCGCGAAATAAAAGCCAGTGGCGGTTACCAAAGTTTTGATGCGCCACGGGCTTATTTTGGCTTAGGTAAAAGTCAGGGAGTACGTTATGTGGTCATTACTTGGCCGGACCAAACAACAACTGAACTTCACAATTTTCTAGCGGGCGGGCATCTCTATCGTATTGAGCGCAGTAAACCAGAAGGTTGAATGGGCGCGTCATTGTTGGTTGCGGTAACTATCGTATAGTCACTTCAAGTTTTCGCCTGTGCACAGCAGTAAGATGCCAGAGGTTGGGTCGGTGAGTTTGTGAGTTTGTGTGTTGGTATAACGAGGATCATCGACACAGTGCCATTCGCTTTGTCGCGGCGACCCAACGCCATGCGGGGTTGGATAACGCCATACTGGTGCAACGCGAGGTCGGTTATGAGACGGCCAAGGCAAAACACCCTCACCGGTGCTCTGGCAACACGCGCAACTGGGATCACATTTTCCATGTGTTAATTATGGTTTTTCTCTTTATTAAAGAAAGATTAAATGATTATTTTTTGTTTTCATAGTTGATAAAAGGGATTAAACTTGTTTTTTTGCTTGAAAAAGAAAATATAAATTGTTATCTTTTTTTTTCTATCGAGGAAAAGAAAAGTTATGATCAACAATAACCGGCTTGGCCGCTATGTAAAATACCGTGTTGCAGGGGAAAGTTACCAGGCTTTCGTGCCGCCAGCGTTGCCTCCTGAGCCGGCGATTAACCTGGTGCCGCTACAACAATTGCTGGCGAAGGCTTCCAAAGCCATCGGCAGGCTGGACGGTGTAGCCGATGTGCTGCCCGAGCGTAGCCTGTTCCTCTATTATTATGTCCGCAAGGAAGCGGTGCTGTCCTCCCAGATCGAGGGCACGCAATCTTCGCTGTCCGATTTGCTGCGCTATGAGAGCAACGAGACGCCCAACGTGCCCATCGACGATGTGATGGAGGTATCCTGCTATGTTGCCGCGCTTGAACATGGCCTGAAACGCATCCAAGACGGGTTTCCGCTATCGCTGCGGTTAATCCGCGAGATGCATGAAATGCTGCTCTCCAGGGGGCGGGGTAGTCACAAGCAACCGGGCGAATTCCGCACTTCGCAGAACTGGATCGGCGGCTCGCGCCCTGGCAATGCCCGATTCGTGCCACCTCCACCGGAACGGTTGATGCAATGCCTTGATGCGTTCGAGAAATATCTGCACATCGAAGAGCGGCCTTATTCATCACTCATCGATGCTGGACTGATTCATGTGCAGTTCGAGACCATTCACCCGTTTCTGGATGGCAACGGACGTATCGGACGCTTGCTCATTACCTTTTTCCTGATCCTCATGGGCGACATGAAACAGCCGTGGCTTTACCTGAGCCTGTTCTTCAAGAACAACCGCGAGGAATATTACCAACGCTTGAACGCCGTGCGTCAAACCGGCGACTGGGAGGGCTGGCTGGATTTTTTCCTGCAGGGCGTGGCCGAAACTGCCGACCAGGTGGTGGCCACCAGCCAACGTATTTCCGAACTCTTCGCTGCCGACAAGGAGCGTCTCGCCAGCCTCAAGCGTGCCGCCATCAGTGCTGGGCAAGTGCATGATCTGCTACGCCGGAAGGCAATGATTTCCGCCATTGACGCGGCGAAGGCGCTGGATGTCAGTGTCCCCACAGCCCGCACCGCGCTGAACAACCTCAAGAAGCTCGATATCGTCAGAGATGTTAGCGGCAAGGGCAAAGAACGACTCTATATCTACAGCAAGTTGATCGCCTTGCTTGAACAGGGGGCGGAGCCCATTTCATATTCATAGCTTGTCCATCATTATGAATAACACCCAACTCACCAAAAACATCCGATCTCACTCACCAGAACGGCCTCGCTGACTTGTTCAGATAGCCGGGATAACTCGACCACGGATATTCTATGAGTTGATGAACCAGGGGTTGTTTTAGTTCGACAGGGTTTCGGTGAATATATCGACTCACTTGGAGTCAATAACTGGGGGCTTCTATCAGGATCGCCTTGTACCTGCCTCGAAACAAAGCACCCTCGGTTTTTTTGAGTTGATTATATTTTTGGGTATATACGCCCATTAATATGGCGCATCGCTTGACTTAAATTGCCTTTGGGCGTTTTAACCAACAAATGATAATGATTCCCCATGAGGCAATAGGCGTGCATTTCTTATCCAAAAACGTTGGCAGGCTTGTTCTATGCGCTGGAGAAAAGCTTGATAAGGAATGGGCACGTGATAACTTCTCTGTTTGGCGCTCAGATTTGGTTTGTATTTGTTCGTTCTGAGTGAACAAAAATGCAGGAATAGTGGTTCTATTTCGAGCTTTTGTGATTGAAGAACGGGCAAAGACGAGCGGAAGATGAGATGCGAAACAGGGACGTTATTGCGTGCCCATTCCTAATACGCTTTTGAATGAAAGACAACCTGTCTTCCCCTGCCACGATTCATCACGTGATAAAAAGCATTGTCATATTCTATTCGTAAAGGACGCGTCATAACAATAAGAATAGAGCATAAAATAGTAAATGTAAAGATTTGACCCCCTATATCCTTAAAGTTTCAGCTCTTTCAAGTATTCACTGTCTACGATTTTATACGATTCCTTCAATTTTCTTGTTATGTAACACGAAAGCATGATTCGTTTTTCTAGCGCCACAAATGACTGTGGCCGCCATACACGCTGATATAACTTATCGTGCATAAACGATATGTTTTTCTGTAGTTCAGCAATCCAAGTGTCAGATTCGGATATCATTTTTTAAACGCTAACGTCTAGCATCAGGGGTTTTCGTCAGCGTGGTTTCTTTGTGCCATAATGGCGCGATAGCGACAGGCACAAAGAAACCACGCTGACGAAAATCCCTTGTATGCTATTGTTATATGTCGCTTTCTCAGGACTTTCTCTTTACGGCTCTTTGTGTAAAACCAGAAAGATCTCCAATGTCTTCTGCTTCAATATCTAGCCCGAAGTAAGCACTCCAAAACTCTTCTATTTTAAGTGGTTTGCCATTGAATCCCTCTTGACCTCTAGCGAAATCATATGTTCTATTAATTAACGCTTGTAATTCACCGAGGGAATATATGCATGACATTATTGTGTTTGATATCATTACTGAATCACTTTGTTCACTAAAATCATTTTTTAAACTCTCCAGTCTAGAATGATGAATTTGTAGATGTGTTAAAATTCGTGCTAAATGTTCTGCAACATCAGACTCGGAGTACGCGATACAACGACTAAAAATATCTTTATAAATTAAAGGCAGCTCTGGTACTGAGTTTTTTAAAGGTGTTTTACATTTATCCGTTTTATCGTTTGCTCGATACCATGCTTCTTTCAATATAGGGGAGCATAATTTCAAATAACTACTAAGTGAAGTTAAAGCTTCAGGGAGAAATGCACGGGCAGCAATAAATTCTCGTCCTCTTTGTTTTTCAGCATTAATTCTGGATATATTGAAAGCAATTAAGCTTGAAATGAATGCAAGCATACCTACATTGAGAGATTGCCAGTTATGCCATACATTTTGAGTGTAAGACCAATCCATCTTCCCAATTAAAAAGGGATACATAAACATGCTAACAAAATAGATTATGATAAGTGGAATGCCTAACCAATTTAGGATATTAATCCAGTTATCAGGTTTTACAATACCAATATGCTTCACTAAATTCCCTCTAATAATTAATTTCTAAGTTTGTTATTGATACCCGACTAAGACATATAACTAATAATTGTATAGTTTCCAGATAACAAAGTATCCTTCTCCCCTATTGACATGTCAATTATTAAATGGACACTATTTTCTAACCAGATAACATGACACAACGAAGAATATAAAGAAAATCGGATATCCATCATATTACAAATACCCAATGATATTTGTTAGCGATACGATATGGTGGTAACCAAAACATCCACTGAGGTATTTTCCGTCAAATAACTGACGCACTTTAAAAAACAGCGTCATGACATTTGCTCAAACCATGGGAAACAAATATCGCCGCAACAGAGGTACCAACAGTAGGCGCTTCAGGCGATGCAGGAGCAATTACCGAGGACGCGGAAGCCTTGAAGAACGGGCCAAGACGAGCTAACGAGGAGATGCAAAACCGGGAAGTTATTGCGTCGGCCATTCCTTAGCCAATCGTTACTCATTTCATCCCCTTTCTGGCGAACAAGACTTGAGCAGTTATCGCATCCATCGGCTATTCGTATGGCTGAGGTACTTGAGCTTGCTGAGCCTTTAGGTATTGGTCTAGGGAACACATGGTGGGTGCCAAGATTTCGATGTAAGATTTATTTGGAACTCTGACATTGTGTTACAATTTGACTGGAAGAGTCATGAGTTATTTTGTTGAAATATTTTATGATTAAATTCAGATGATTACATGTTTTGTTCATGGTGTAACAACAATAAAACGCGTGACCCACAAGAATTTAAGATGGAAAAAAATCAGAAAACTTTATCCTCGACAATGGCTTCTTTTAGAAGCAATAAAGGCTCACACGGAAGCGGAAACACGCATATTGGATCAACTTTCAGTGATAGATACTTTTACTGATTCTCAAAAGGCAATGAAAGAATACACGGAGATTTACCACAAAATGCCGGAACGAGAGCTTTATGTCTTGCATACGGATAGAGACATCATTTAAATATCAGAACGAAAATGGATAGGTGCTCGTGGGAGCTAATGAACAATGAAAATAACAATTGCGTCAGGTCTCCCGTATGTTGAAACCGTTATAGTCTTTTCAAATAGACGATTTAAGCAGTGGGTATTTTCAAGTTGAGATTGGTGCTATGGATTATGGATTTGATATTGATGGAATCATCGGTATGGATTTTCTTCTTGAAGTAAAAGCAGTCATTGATCTTGCAAAATTAGAAGTTCATTCACAGCAATAAAAATTATACAGCGCTGCACTTGCTTTTTATTGGATATCAGATTTTTTCTCAAATTTTAACAAAACCACTTCTCTAATAATTAATGGCAATATAATTTCAATGGCTTCTGCACATCATCGGCAATTTAGCCAATCGTTACTCATCTCATCCCCGTTTTGGCAAGCAAAGCTTGAGCAGTTATCCCATCCGTCCGCCATTCGCATGGCTGAAGCGCTTGAACCTACCGAGCCTTTAGGTATTGGTCTGGGGGATAATGCATTCTGGAAAGGTTTTAAACACAGTTATGGGGAAAAAGATTCTAATATTGATTATTTGTTGCGCGTAAAAACCCAACATCCTGAAAAAATCGCCTTGGTGCAAATTGGTGAGTTTTATGAAACTTGGGGCATTGATTCGGTGTTTATGGTGGAGTATTGTGGCCTCAATCGCATGGGAAAACGCGGGCCACGAGCCGGTTTACCGTTAGCCAATATTCAGACCGTATTAAACAAACTGACAGCTGCCAATTTTGCGGTGGTGGTTTGTGAGCAGGCCGAGGATGTTACCAAGAACGGGCGAAAAACGCGTTTTATTGCCGAAGTGATCACGCCTTCTTCACCGGTGTATACCTATGGGTTGGCCATGGATAAACATCGTGGTGAGACTTTTTTTCCCGATTGCCCACCCGAATTCGGATTCGCTATGAATAAAAGTGGTATCACGGTGGTTGAAGTGAATCCTGATTTGCGCACCGTATTCACCCTCGATGCGCTCACCCCTGAAGCTGCATTCATGCGCTTGTCGCGTTATGCCGGTCGCTTGTCGCGTATTTTTTATCATGAAAATTTCGACAAAGATTTTTTTGATGTGAGCTATCTTCATCATGTGAATCTTATCAATGTCAGTGGTTATTTGCCGCAAGATTTTCCGCGGCGCATCGAAGAATTAATTAAAATTGATTTGGCTTTACGCACCGATACGCCATTTATCCGCATTACTCCAGCCGGTACGGCCACTGAAATCTCACCGCGACCGCTTTATCTAGGTACCGCGCAACAAATTGGGTTGTTATCCGAACGTGGTGTGCCGAGTTTAATTGAGCACATGCTGCCCAAAGGCAGTCCGGTCACTTGTCAAAATCTACTGCGTCATTTTTTATTGAATCCACCGCCGCAATCGGTTGCCAATCATTTACGCCAAACATTGCAACGATTAATATCCACCGAGCTGGCTTGCGTCACAACATTTCCGGTGTCTAATCCAGCACGTTATATTAAAGTACTCCAAAAACATGAAGCCAACCCGGATATCCTGCAAGATTTATTTCAAATCACGGAAGCATATCTCGGATGTTATGACTCGCCTTTGGCGCCCGCCATTGCTCAGGCGCTACAAGTAGTATCACATCGGCTGAATATGTGTTTGAGCGAACAGGTGCTGCGTGAGAGCAGCGCATTTATCCTTGAAAGACTCAGACCTATCTTGCCACATGAGGATGATCAGGCGCGTCAACCTAAACATACACAAATTTCTAAACATTTATTTGAAGGCATTGATGAGGCATTTCGAGGGCGGGTTGCTAAAACCTCGAATAAGGACATTTTGCAGCATTATAATATCGTGGCTAAAGCCGCCTTACGTTATGAAAAGGCACTGACTGACGATTTAATTCCCTGGGTCGAGCGCCGGATCAAAGAACGCCTGGATAATAAAAAGCTCAAGCCGTTTGCGTTGTCCTATGATATTCATAATAAAGCGATCTGGATGCGCGGCCCGGTGAATAAAGCGGAACCGGGGTATCAAAAACTTTGCCATCCCATGGATCGTTACGGAAAAGAAGTGTCGGATCGCTGGACAACCCACAAAGTCGAAAAATATTTACGTGAATACAAAGCGGCGGCTGAACAAGCGCGCTTAAGTATCGTTGCCTTGTTAACCGACATCGCTAAAGCCCTGTTACCTCATAGCCTATCCATTGTGCATTTAGCCACTTTTTCCAATCTGTTACGAACCTTAATGTTACATGTTAAAGAATGCCAAACCAAGCAATGGAACCTAGCTTATCGACAGCATTCACATGCGAGCAATCGACTTGAAATGAGTGAATGTTTTCCTTATTGGATGTTACCTCATGCGGCTGTCAAAAACTCATTAACTTTGCAAAATGTGGCACTGCTAACGGGTCACAATATGGCGGGAAAATCTACCACTCTTCGCACATCGGCAGTTGTGACTTTATTAGCGTCGGCTGGGTTTATGTTTCCCGCACAGCAGGTCTGCGTTAGCGAGCCAATTGACGGCTGGTTTGTCAGAACGGGTGCTTCGGATGACCCTGAGGCTGGGCTATCGGCATTTGCGGTAGAGATGCATGATATCAAAATTGCTCTGCGCGATGCCTCGGAAAATAGCTTTATATTGATTGATGAGCTTGGCAAAGGCACCGAGTCTAAAGCCGGGCACGCCATTGCTGGCAGCGTGTTAGAATATTTACATCAACATAATATCAGAGCCATTTTTTCCACCCATTGGCATGAGTTATTTTTCAACTCAGCCATTGAGCTTGATTCTATACAAAAAATTTGCATGGAAAATCAGCAAGGCAAAGCCACTTACAAGGTGGTGCCGGGACGTTGCACCAGTTCATTTGCATTTGAAACCGCCTTGCAACTCGGCATTGAGGCGTCGTTAATTCATCGCGCTAAAACCATTGCTAAACATTACGAATTAAATAATAGCTATCAGACAACTTCCAGCCCGGCACCGTTATTCGTTGCCGAAAATACTGGCGGTTATATCACTCATACGTTAACCCGTGCAGGCAAGGTATTATGTGAAGTGACGGGCCTTGCTGAAGCCAATATGATTTACCTCAGCTCGGAGGTTTATCCGTTACTCAAAGATAGCAACTCCAGTGCGGTTTATATTTTAAAAACTGCCGCTGGTTTTTATTACACCGGCGAAACCGACAACATCCATGCTCGCATCGAAAGCCATCGACAAAGTGAGACCAAAAAAGCCTGCGAAGTTATTTATGCGCTGATTGCCGAAGGGAAAAGTATGGCTCGCAAATATGAAACCCAAGTCACCCTCAAATTACAGTCGCTAGGTTTTCCTATGTTATCGGTTAACGATGCCAAACACCGGCATTTTGGGTCCGCTTAAGAAGCTATTGAAAAATGTTTCCGCTGGCACAATACGGTGTTAAAAATTGGTTCAAAGTGTTTATTTTTTAGTCTTCTTGCCTTATCCATTGGCAGCTCAGCTCTTATGGATTTGCTTGATAAGTGGTAATAATGACCAATCCTTAATTGGCTTGCTTAAGAAATAATCGATAAATCGTATCATCCTTGCAATTATGGATTGATAGTCCATAATTGCAAGGATGATACAGCGTAGACATCTTGATCAACTCAGGTATTTAATTCAGCATTTTCCAGCGGTTGCGCTACTTGGTCCCCGGCAAGTGGGTAAAACTACCTTGGCGTTGGATCTTGCTGAGCAATCGCGAGCGATTTATCTGGATCTGGAGGATGATGCGGATCGGATGAAGTTGCAGGATCCTGCCTTGTATTTGGCGGATCATGCGGATAAGTTAGTTATTATTGATGAAGTGCAGCGGGTGCCAGAGTTGTTTCGGTCCTTGCGGGGGTTGATTGATCGGGGGCGGCGACAGGGGAAACGTGGTGGGCAGTTTTTATTATTGGGGTCGGCTTCAATGGAATTGCTACGGCAATCGAGTGAAAGTTTGGCAGGGCGGATTGCCTATCTTGAGTTAACGCCGTTTGATGTACTGGAAATTGACAAAGCGCAGCATGATACCTTGTGGATCAGGGGTGGGTTTCCCGATAGTTTGTTGGCGGATACTGAAGCATTGAGTGTTACGTGGCGGCGACAATTTATTCGTACTTATCTTGAGCGTGATATTCCACAGTTGGGGCCGCGTATTCCTGCCGAGACTTTATTACGGTTTTGGACGATGTTGGCGCATCATCAAGGGGGAGTGCATAATGCGGCGGCTTTGGCACGTGGGTTAGGCGTGGATGGGAAAACCATTGCGAAATATTTAGACTTGATGGTGGACTTATTATTGGTCCGACGGCTTTTACCGTGGCATCACAACGTAGGTAAACGTTTAGTTAAATCTCCTAAGGTATTTATCCGTGATTCGGGTATCGTGCATTCGCTACTGGGGTTACGTAACAAAGAAGCGGTGTTAGGGCATACGGTTGTAGGGGCCAGTTGGGAAAGTTTTGTGATTGAGAACCTATTGGCCATTGCCCCTGATGGCACGCAGGCGAGTTTCTATCGAACCGGTGCCGGTGCAGAGATTGATTTGGTACTTGCACTACCCAATAATCAACTTTGGGCAATCGAGGTTAAGCGTAGTTTAGCGCCTAAGCTTGAGAAAGGGTTTCATCATGCCTGCCAAGATTTAACCCCGGATGCCTGTTATGTAGTCTATCCTGGGACTGAACGATATCCTATGACCTCGAATGTTGAGGTAATTAATTTGATCGATTTAGCCAAGGTTCTGGTGAAAATATCGGAGTGAGGCGGGTATCGTGGTGTGATTTATCTGAGCTTATGAAAATGAATATCAGTTAATATGATACTTGATCCTTATTTTTTTGCTTTCTGCTTGTTCAGCAGGGTTGAGTGGTGGATTTTAAGCCAGTGATGCATGGGTCTTGCGGCGCGGAGAAAAATTTTTTATAGTTGTTTGGCGAAGGTGATTGACTGTTTTAGCTAATGATGGAAAAGTAATCTGAATGTGATCATGAAGCACACAAAATGTGTAGAAAATATCGGCAAAAAAAAGCTAACTTTTTTCGCTCAAATTTTGTGCAGAAATAATTGTAAATATTCGTCCAACCCCTCTTGACATCAGCCTCACTCCAAAAAAAATGAAAAAAGTACGGAACACAGAGAAAATAATCCGGTACTATACTGGGTATGGAAAGCTCAGCACAAAATTTATCCCCTTCTTTCGTGCCAAAAGGTGGTGGAGAAACGACTCCCCACCCCTTTGACCAAAAGATTGTGTCTCTGACTCAAGCGGAACATATCGAGCTCAAGCAGCAAATTAACTATTGGAAAAGTCAGTATGAGCTGTTAAAAAAGAAAAACCAGACACTGAAGCAAGATCTCGATTTAGCGAACGCGAAAATCAAGGATCTTAATCAACGGCTGTACGGAAAGAAAAGTGAAAAAGGGGTCACAAAGCCCGATAAAAATCCCAATCAATGTCTTCCGTCTCGCAAACCGCGTGGCCAACAAAAAGGGAGCCAGGGCCACGGGCGCACACCCCGACCCGACTTGCCCATTGTTGAAGAGCTACGCGATGTGGCACCGGAAGATAAAGCCTGTGGTGTTTGTGGAAAAACCTATCACCCGTTATCAAAGACAGAGGACTCAAAGATTACTGAAGTCCATGTTAAAGCGCATGTGCGCCTGATCAAACGAAAAATGTATGCCAAGGCGTGTGAATGTGACGGCGTACCGGGTATTATTACCGCCACACCGGCTCCGCGACTGATTCCAAAAGGCTCGATAGGCGTTTCCGTTTGGACAGAAATCTTGCTCAGTAAATTTCTCTTCTCCCGAGCCACTGGCAATTTATGTCGAGATTACGATGATCGAGGCCTACCGATTTCAACGGGCACGATCACCGACGGGCTCAAACGAATTGCCCCGTTATTCGAACCCATCATTGAGTTGTTCATCAAAAAACAGCTCACCGAAGATCTATTTCACAACGATGAGACCGACTGGAAAGTATTTGAAGCCATTGAAGGTAAAGTCGGTTATCGATGGTATCTTTGGGTCATCCAATCCCGATCGGTGGTCTATTACATCGCGGCACCGACGCGCAGTGGTGATATCCCCATTGATTATTTTTCCGGTTTGGACAAGACGCTGGAACAGGTGATTGTCGTATGTGACCGCTCTCGCACGTCCTGTGCTTCGCTGCATAAGACCATCCATGGTCAAAACCGCTATAGCGCGTATAAACGACTGAGTCGGGAGAATGCCATCATTATCTTGGCTTTTTGCTGGGCACATGTGCGCCGTGACTTTCTCGATGCCGCCAAAAGTTGGCCCGAGCTTGAGGCATGGATGTTCGCCTGGGTGGATCGCATTGCTGAACTTTATACGCACAATAAACAGCGCTTGGCGCACTGGGATGAGACACGGGATGTAGCGGATCAATCCCCGGCCTTTCAGGCATCCCATCAAACCTTAGAACAAGCGATCGAACAAATGAAGGCGCGTTGCGAGAGTGACTTAGAAAAAGAGACATTGCACACCGCTCAACGAAAAGTGCTTGAGAGTCTGAAAAATCATTGGTTAGGGTTGATCGTCTTTGTTGAATCGCCTCAAGTCCCAATGGATAATAATACCGCAGAACAGCGTATGCGCAATCCCGCCATGGGTCGAAAAAATTACTATGGCTCCGGTCGCCAATGGAGTGCGGCACTCGCCGCGATGATGTTTTCTGTGTTTCAAACGCCTCTGCTCTGGAGGCTCAATCCACACCATTGGTTACATTGTTATCTCACGGCTTGCGCAGAAAATGGCGGACGTCCCCCCGACGATATGTCGGCCTTTATTCCCTAGATGATGAGTGAAGCACGCCAACAAACATTAGCCAAACCCTTGCCGATGACAACGATCAGCGAGACGCCGGATCAACAACAAACTCCATCACTGCCCCAACCACCATGAAACGCTATTGTGGTCGTAATTTCACCGAACAGGAATTGGATAAAATTCGCGAACTCATCGCCGAAGATCGCCACCGGACACGAGCGGCGCTTTCTCGCTTAACCTGTCAGGCATTGGCTTGGTACAAGCCCGATGGCGGATTAAAAGAAATGTCCTGTCGAGTGGCGATGTTACGCATGAACGAAGCGGGCCTGATTACCTTGCCCCCGCCACGACACAAACCTCCTTCGAAAAAAGTTCGATTAACCGCCAGCACCGATCCGCAGCGGGCCATCACTCTGCCAATCCATGCCTTACTCCCATTACAACTCAGCTTGGTCGTGCATCGTGACCAATCCCGACTGTGGAATGAATATATCCATCGTTACCACTACCTCGGACACAAGCCCTTACCTGGCGCACAGCTTCGCTATTTCGTCACCATCGATCAACAGATCGTGGCGGCATTGGGTTTTGGTGCCGCCGCTTGGCAGACCGCACCACGGGATCAATTTATTGGCTGGAGTCATGAACAACGTCAACGCCACTTACCGCTCATTGTCAATAATGCCCGTTTCTTAATCCTACCCTGGGTCGAATCAAAAAATCTTGCCTCAAAGATTTTAGCTACGATCGCACGCCGGCTTCCCGATGACTGGGAAAACCAATACCATCTTCGCCCTGTTTTATTGGAAACGTTTGTCGATAGCGAGCGCTTCACCGGTACCTGCTACAAAGCGGCGAATTGGATCCATGTCGGGAAAACCAAGGGGCGAGGAAAGCTTGGTCCGGCGGGTAAACAGAGTGTACCCATCAAGGACATATGGCTTTATCCTCTTCGTCGTGACTTTAGAAAACGATTAACTTATTGATTCGATAAGGGATGGGTTGGCCGAATATATACAAATAATTTAACCCAACTCTTTGATGTTTCTGTGTTTTGCAAATGTCAAGAGGGTTCGAACGATGCCCTGACTAAGAAGGGATTGAGACAGACAACGTCGTTGTCGTTAAAATTGGCGGGTTCGCTGCGCTTAACCCACCCTACGACGGGATTGCGACGCTTGTTCGCTGTCGGAGATACCAAGGTGATAGGTAAAATATTAAGGCACTGAGTGCGCGTAACGCATGATCAGTGCCTTAGGAATGGGAGTTGTGGTGTAGTGCGGAATGTTTATTTGGTCGGTGTGCTTTGAAGTAGATTGTTATTCGCTAGTACTCTCCAGAATACTTTTTAGGTTGGTAAGTCCTTTCGCTAAATCACCACCGATTTCTTTATCCATATCCATCATGAGCAGCATTAGGTTCATGGGGTAGGGCATTTTACCGAGAAATCCCCATACCACTTTGGTTTCATTTTCTGAAATACTTTCTGTTGTCATATAAGCCGAGTCGGTTGCTTCGAAGGGTTCATAAAAACGTAATTCGGTATCAATACGTTCGCCACCGACGATAGTTAATATTTCTTGCTCACCTTTTCCGACGGTTTTATTATCGCTTTGCCAGGCAGAAATAAAACCGACGGTGCCGTCGGTGCCTTGATATGTTTTTTTCATATCAGGGTCTCTTTCTGCCCAGGGGCTGTAGTTGTTCTGGTTTTTGAGAAGCTTGATGTAGTCAAAAACGGCTGATTTATTTTGATTAATGATAATGTCTTTTTTCAAGGCGTATTCACTGGGGGCAAATGCGGCGATCAGCAGGACTATTGCGATCAGTGACGCAACGATTGAAACGAATATCTTAATAATTTTCATGATTTGCTCCATCATCCTTTGGGTAAAATTGATGGGTTTCGCTGCGCTCTACCCATCCCATCCTACCCTAATTTATACATTCATTATCCATTGGTAAGCTTGGCTATAGTCACTAAAGTATCCTTCATTTTCAGTGCCAGAGGTTGCTTGAATTTGTTGCATTTTCAAAGTGTCGTGATGGCTCATGGCGACAGCGATACATTGAATGTTGTGATTGTTTAAACTCACGCTTTGGCGGAGTAATTTTTTATCTTCGTCGGTTAACAAGGAAAGGACTAAGCCGTAGTGCGCTAAAAATCTTGGAATCACTTCGCGTTTATATTTGTGTACATCAATATTTTCGAACTGATAACCGGCTTCATCAATAATAAATTTGAATGTTGAGTTGTCAGGAATTTTTTTCGCTTGGGTTCGAAGTGCTTGCTCCCAGGCATCGACATGGTTGTGGTTATATAATCCGGTGACTCGTGTATACAAAAGATGCTCGTCAGGTATCCATTTGACTTCATGGAAGGCTGCTGTTTCTTTAATCATGTTTAATTTTCATTCCTTAGGGCGCGAGTCGTTCCAGGACCCAGCCGGTGGTCCCATCAGGGCGATAGAGAAAGCAATCATGCAAGCGGTTTTCGCGGGCTTGCCAAAACTCAAATGTGTCAGGTGTTACACGATATCCTCCCCAAAACGAGGGTAGCGGTACTTCACCCTGGAGGAATTTTTGTTTCATTTGTTGGACCTTAATATCCAGTAACGCACGGGATGTTATCACTTGACTTTGTGGTGAGGCCCAGGCGCCAATCTGACTGCCACGGGGGCGAGTGAGAAAGTATTTTAGGGATTCTGCGGTGCTGATCTTGCTCGCCTGGCCAGTAATTTTTACCTGCCGGCCCAGTGCTTGCCATGGAAACAGTAAACTGACTTTATTGTTGTGTGCAATATGTTGAGCTTTACGGCTGGAATAGTTGGTGAAAAAAACCAAACCGGCTTGATCAAATGTTTTAAGCAGTACCATTCGTTGCCAGGGTTGGCCATCGGCTGCCACGGTTGCCAGTGACATGGCGGTCGGTTCAGCAATGTTGCTTTCAATGGTTTGTGCGAACCATTCTTCAAAGGTGTGATAAGGGTCTGCATGCAAGGATTCACGTTGCAATCCTTGCTGCATTAATTGCTGGCGAAATTTATCGATATTCATTATTAATCGGTGTCAGTTTACGGCTTGGTGTCGATGATAGGTAGGCAGCTTGTCGTTGAGGGTTGTTCTCTTGTTGATACTGCGCGCTCGTGAACGAGCACGCAGCATCAAGGGTGCTTTAGCCGGTATTAGCTATGTGCATTAAACCCAAATTGTTTGTCGTGGACATAAACAAGCTTGCAGTTTTCGATGTACTTAGCATCGTGAATTCGTTCTGCCTTGATATAACCCGTATCGCCTTTGTTCAAGATAATTTTTTCTCCATCAGGGATCAACGTTCCAGCTTGTTTAATATAAAATTGCACAGACATTTTTCCTTCAATAACAACGGTCATGTCATCGCCAGGATGTGAATGGGGGGGTTCTTCGCTGCCGGCCTCCCACTGTTCCAGCATGACTTCTGCGCCATCGGGATTGGTCGGGTAGGTTGTCCTCAGCGTAAAACCTTCGGGCGTTTCAGGAACAGTCACATGATTGCTCCATACAGCACTGGTCTCCGATGTGACTACCATATTCTCGTCTGTGTTAATTGGGGGCATAAATCTTCTCCAATTTGATGATTCGTCCTAAATGACAAGCGGTATAATATACCCTATACCTTGATAAAAAAACACGTGAAATACAGGCTAAAAAAACTGCCGGGTATGGGCCGCATGAGCGATACATCCATTCCCTAGTATTTTTAGGTGTTGGCGGGATGATTGCTGATTTTGTCGGTAAGTGTTGTTGCTGTTTATTGATCTAAACTTGTGTTAGGCTTATTAGTATTGGCTTGCGCTTTTCTGTGAATAATAAAACATCAAAACCACCGCTGGCTTGTCAATTAGGAATGGGTGATGTGATAACTTTCCTGTTTGGCGCTCAGATTTGGTTTGTCTTGGTTCGTTCTGATTGAGCAAAAACGTAGGAATAGTGGTTCTATTTCGAGTTTTTGTAATTGAAGAACGGGGCAAGACAGGCGGAAGATGAGATGCGAAACAGGGAAGTTATTGCGTCGCCCATTCCTTAGACTGTTCTTTCCTAAGTTTTCCGTAGTGTCGTTCTAATAATCAAATATGGCTGTACAGGTTGGGTGTTTCTTTGTCAGAAACATTATAAATTGTCAGAATAATGGGGAGGTATGGATGATGGGGATGTTGTCTTTGAGCAACAGGCAATGGTATAAAAACAACAAACATAGACAGGGTAGGGCAGGCAAGTTTGGATGCCATTGGTTTTATTTGTCTAGGGTCGGGGGCATTTCGTTGCTGTTGATGATGGCCGTTTTTTTAACGGCATGTTATGAAATTAGCATTGATGAGAACTCCGCAACCATCAGTAAAAACGCACCAAACCCGCCGCTTAATGAAGCGATGGCAGATGGTAATAGTGAACCATTGCCACCGGCGACGATAGGCCATAATATTCAGTGGCAACTTCCAGAAACGGTTCATACCGCGACGCTTAATCAGCGAGATCGCGTAATGGCTGTCGATTCGACGTTGTTTTCCTCGGGTAAAGATCAAGGCTTTATGGTGGTTGAATTGGAGTTTGTTAGTGCTGTCGATGAGCAGCTAGAACGCAAACAACAGGTCTTCCGGTTTGAGGGCGATACCAGCCCGTATGAAGTGAATCCGGTAGGTGATGTAAGTATTGATTCGAATATTGATATATTGACAGATGAGCAAGGCATCAGTTATGCGCTCTGGCAAGATCAGGACGGTTTCTTGTGGATAAACGATTTTACCCCGGCAACGGGTTGGCAGGTGCCTCAAGCTGTCAATAAAAATAATCGGGTACTTGTGTATCAGATGGCACTTGATGCTGATGGCCAATTAATGGTGCTGTGGACTGAGCAATCATCGGATAACGGGACCCTCCTTTATGCGCGGCGTTTTGCCACCGAAGCAGGGTTGTCTGGAGTGACCCGACTTGCTGTCACCGATAGCATTAATGAAATGTCGCTCCCTGTGCGATTATCCGATGGTTCGTTATTGCTGGCATTGGGGGTAAGCAATGCGCAGGGCAACCAAATTCATATGGCAAAAATAACGCCTGAGTTTGCTTGGCAAGAAAGCCTATGGACAGTCGATCTCGGTGAGTATACTTTGCTGGAGAAGGTATCGGATCAAGCTATCTTGTTATCTTATAATGAGGCCCGGTCTGCGATAAATGTTTATGCATTGACTTCCCTGGCGGATGCGCAAACATTGCTGAAATTAGCATTTGACGTTGATAATGGTTGGGGCGATATGGCGGTTGTTGATTTCGCTGAGCCGACTGACAAGCCAGATCCAATCTCGATTTTACAAAGCACCGTGAATGAAGCGGGTGATGTGGTGTTAGTCTGGCATTATGCGACAGACGATTTGCAGCACTACATACAAATTATGTCCCACGATAATAGACAATATTGGACGGCGCTTCGCCCATTTTCGAATACTGCTAAGCAAATGAATGGATTGGCTGTTAGTTATGAGGATGGTGCATTACTCGCCAGCTGGATGGAAAATGATCGCTTTGGCCAACAACAACTGGTGTTCAAACAAAGTCACATCATGGGGGGGCACAATACCACTGAGTTAGTTCATGGGTTTACTGATGATGAAAGGGTATTGCAATACCCTGTATTGACCTCTTTCGGATCGCAGTCCCCGTATTTAAACTGGATCTCGATGAGTACTCTCAATGATGGTATGCAGCGCCTCGATTGGTTGGTATCACAACGCCAGATGACTGCGCCAGATATGGCTCCGAATCCGGGTACGGCACCGCCAACGTCAGGATCGGTACCGCCGCCAGGATCATTGCCAATGCCAACATTTCCACCACCAATACCAGGATCGGTACCGCCGCTAGGGTCATTGCCAGTGCCAGCATTCCCATCACCAATACCGCCACCACCACCACCATTGATATCGCCGGTACCAATGCCACCTATTGATTTTCCGCGACCAGTGGCCATGCCAAGCTATCAGACCTGGCTGGAGCCTAATGTGGTATTTGAGCAAAATATCATGAACAACCAAGTGGCTGAAGTACGTGGTCCGCAAGTCGTTGCCTTAGATGATGGCAGTTTGTATGTGTCAGCGACATCATTGAGCGATTATGATTTGTTTGCCGGGCAATTTAGAAACATTGAAAATCTTTTGTTCGTGAATTCAGATGTTGACCAATGGCAACCAATCATCCTTGACGGTGATGAATCATTAACAGAAACACTGCAACTCGCGTATTCGGCAGCCTCTGGCGATGTATATGCGTACTGGAAAGATGACAATGCTATGCTTCGACGATCATCTTCGACAAGAGCAATGGCCGATACACTTTATATCACTCATTATTCAGCTGCCACTGGTTGGCAACAAGTGCAAACGATTGTTGATGTCGGTGGACAATATTCGGTTGTCGTTGATGAGCTTGGTGTTGCGTCTGTGGTTTGGCTTGGTTTCACCGATCGATCCCTGCTCAATGTGCAACAATATGTGCCAGGTGAGGGACTGGGTGATGTGATGGCCTTGACCATTGACGGGGAAATCGGCTCATTATCTCAGCCTGCCTTGGATAACAATGGGCGGCTTAATATCGCTTGGATTGAATTCGATGTTCCCTCTTTTCCTATGGAGCCACCTCCATCGCCTACACCCAGTCTAGGGCAAGGTATGATGGGGGGTGGCAGTGGTAGTGGGCGCATGGTGGTCAATACGGATCAGTTAGCTAAACAGGATGCTATGCTTCCGCCTGATGATATGATGCTTTCTAGTCGCTTAATGATAGCTCAGTTTGATGGGTTGGCATGGAGTCAAGCTCAGACGGTTTTCGAATACCAAAATGACGATTTTCATTTCAATCGGATGCCGGGTGCCATTCGTGGGTTGGCATTTGATGAACACAACCAGCCGGTGATTATCAGCGCCTTATTAGTCTCTGATATGCACTTTAATCAGGCACTGTTTGCGATTCATTTCGATACTGAGGGTCTGCCACTTGCCCCGGTGAATATTGATTATAATCTGGGAGGAGGGCTGTCAAAGGGCAATGAAATAATGTCTGCGCGGATTGTTTATGATCATCAAGGAAACGTGGTGGTGGTATGGGGTGAATACAACTATTCCCGAGGCGCTTCCGATTATGCGTTATATGCCAATCAATATGTGCCGGGTGAGGGCTGGCAAATACCGTCTCGGTTGATGGGTGAGAACCGTTCGTCAGGTGCTAAGCGTAGTGTTGATGTGGTGATGAATCAGTCGGGTGAAGTGGTTGTGCTGATGCGCTCTGATTATTTTAATTATGAGGTATTGAGTACTCAACATTACCAACCCGATACCGGTTGGAATGATAGCCCTGAGGTCGTGGCAGTACAAGCGCGCTCTGATCTGAGTTCTGTCAGTTTAGCTTTAGATAACACGGGGAGGGCAGTGCTTGCATGGCGGGAGGTTATTGAACTCGGTGTGAGTAGAACTTACCAGATACTCACAACAACAACCCGGAGCGAATAAACAATTTAATTCTGCTACCTAAAATAAAGCCCACCGCGATGAAAGCGGTGGGCTTTATTTGTTGCTCTGGAAACATTTTCCAGGTATTGACTGGGTATTGATGGGTTTCGCTGCGCTCTACCCATCCTACTAGCTACTAGCTACTAGCGTTTGAAAATTGCGAAGAAAAATTTATAATGTCGGTTAAAACTGTATATTGGCGCGTATTGCGCCTGGTGTGTTGATCGAAATGTTGGGACCTTTATTTTCAGGATCGACGATGAAAAGCAAATCAATCGCAATTTTTTCAGTGGGCATCCAGCGTGTGCCGAGTGCGATGCCTATGTTAGTCTGGTCGCGATTGCTAAAATACAATTCAGCACCGGGTTTGAGGTTGCCTATGCCTTCAATTTCTTCCAAATTCAAATAGGCGCTGCCACTGAGGGTGATGGTCGCATCATCGTTTTCTATGCCCAGTGTGCTGTTGGCGGTGACGAAAATAAAATCCGCGATATATCCAAAGGCTAAACCGACCAGAACATCATTATTTGTATTGAATAAAAAATCACTATCAGAATCCCATTCGGTATTTAAGCCTAACATAGCGAAGGTAGCTAAACTCATTTCTTCAGCATTAAAATCAACGACATTTGGTGTGAGTGGAATTTTAAATCCAATAGAGGCGTTGCCGGTGGAGGAACCACAAATAAGAGAGCAGTTATTGTAACGGGTGCCATTTATGGTCACGGCTCTTGCTTCAGATAAAATAATCTCGCCATCAAATGCTCCAAAGCGAATTTGGCGACTCCCGCTAATTGAATTGGTGAGATCGATTGAAAATTGTTTGCTGGGTGCGATGTCTGTCGTTTCCAAGGCAAACGTGCGGGTAGGTTCTGAGACAGCGATTGATGCATTAATTAGTGCCCCCATTGAAAGCATCGTTAGTATTATTTTCTTCATGGATTCCTCTTTTCAGTGAGTTATTTAAATGACGGTTAAATAGGGTCTTTGCTTAGTTGAATACTGGGTTTTTCTTATGATTTACTAAATGTGCCTTTTCTACAACAATTCTATTTTTGTGTATATAACAAAGTTACGACATGTTGAATAATTGCACAAAAAAAACTGATGCTGGTTAACAAATGATCTTTCCAAGGTTTTTGTATGGGGACTGTCTGTCTCGTGAATCACTATTGGATTAATCGGGGCTGCCATAATTTGTCATGATTGATCACTGCATTAGCAGATTTTGGTGCCTTTGATGTCAGCTTTATACGGTTTAATAGACCCTATATTCAGCACCACTTTTGAGCTTCGATCAGCGGTGCTGAGCATAGCAAAATGGTTCTGCTGAGTCATGACCATTCGCGTTAATCGATAACCCTAAGTAGGAGAATTATCATGCTTGAACAATGTTGCTACCCCTTTAAATTGGCCTTATTACCACTTTGTATTGTGATGGTGACTGGATGCGCCATCACACCATTGAGCGATAATCAAACCTTGTTGACGCAATCTGAGGCAAGTGAGATTAGTGAGACTGATGTTTTCACCGCAGCGACTGAAACATCAACGGTATCGGACTTTGATACGCGAGTGCCGTTGCATTTTGAGGTGCCTGGGTTGACTCATCAGCAAGATGAGGTAATGGCAACGCTGGCTGAGGAAAACACTGAGGTCAAGCCCGATTTAGAATCAATCAGCAATAACTTGGCCGCCGATGAATCCGATACTCCTCTGGTTGTTGATACGCATAAAACACAAGATACGGAGTTGACAATGCTCGCTGCGGCTGATTTGGTAGTAATGCCGCCTCCTATGAGTATGAATGATACGGCGAGTGAGGGGCTTGTAGAATTGCCACCAGTCGCGCAAGTGTTGGCGAGTGCGGATGAGCATAGCAATGTGTTGTCTACCGATGAACCACAAGCTGAATTAGCAAGCAAAATCGCGATAGATCAAAATGTGGTGCTCGTTACTAATCAATCGGCAGATGAGGTTTCGCTGTTGCGCCACACGTTTCAATTTGATACGGATAAATCTCAGGTGGGCGATCAAGATGATTTACATTTAGCGGATCACGCTGCCTATTTACTAGCGAACCCACATAAAGCCGTTCATATTAAAGGGCATGCGGATGCTCGCGGTGCTAAAACATACAACCAGACACTTAGTGAAAAACGAGCGAATAGCATCGCTGATAAATTGTTTGAACTCGGTGTATTGAAAAGCCAAGTGAAGGTGATTGGCTTCGGTGATCAATACCCGCTTAACAACCCAGAAAGTTATGCACAAAATCGAAGAGTTGAATTAGAGTATGTGGACAACCTGGTGTTAAATGAAGAGGCCGAGTCGTTGATTCACTAAAACGTTGGTGAGCGTGCTCGTGAAAGATTGGATACTGATCGAGGCCATATCGAGCACGTTCATGCCCGTTCCTTGGGGACTTTTCTCAAACCACTCGCTATGTAAGTGATTGAGCATAAACCCGCACATAAAAGGCCACCAGTTGTGCGTAAAACTGCACAATTTATTCTGAGGTTTTTTTTTAGTTGATGTTGGAGAAGTTAAGAAAAACATTTGAAATCAATAGCTAGATCGATGTTTAAGGCTGATGGCATGAATGCTGTTGAGTGATTAGTGAGATTCAACATTTTAACACTTAAGGAGTATCGCCATGCCAACCCCCGCGTATTGTAAAATTGTAGGTGAAAATCAAGGTGACATTACTGCTGGAACATTCACTGAAGAAAGTGTAGGTAATACCTATGTGGAAGGACATGAAGACGAGTTTATCGTGCAAGCTTTTAACAGTGAAATTGTCATTCCCCGTGACCCACAAAGTGGCCAACCGACTGGGCAACGAGTTCATCAGCCAGTGGTTTTGACTAAAGTGTTTGATAAGTGCTCACCTTTGTTATACCAAGCATTAACCTCCGGAGAACGTCTACCAACGGTTGATATTAATTGGTATCGTACCTCTGCCACAGGCACCCAGGAGCACTATTTTACCATTTCATTGGTTGATGCCATTCTGGTTAATATTCATGCGTTCATGTTTAATTGCCAGGACCCTGCCAATGCTTCTTTTACCCATCTAGAAGAAGTTGCTTTTTCTTATCGTAAAATACTATGGACCCATGAAGCCGCAGGTACTTCGGCGGAAGATGATTGGCGGACACCGATGGTTTAATCGACAGTAAAGTGAGCCGATAGGCCGTTATCTCAACCCTATCGGCTGTTGCAAGGTCTACTCCGAATACGCCCATCCCTCTTATGGTACTTTCTTCCCGTGGAGAATCGAGCATGGCTGCCCATTCCTTATCGCCGATCCGGTTGCACAACACGCCTCCGCTTTATTAGATGCCATTAGGTAAGCGTTTAATTAATTTTCTGTATATAAAACCACCACCTTGATTCAAGATATACTCGCCAGTGATTCTGTGGCAAGCGTTGCTCCGCCTGCAGTGACGCTTGGCACAGTTTGTGGCGGGGTGGCGAATGGTTCGCCAGCTTGGATTGGTTAAGCGCGTTAAAAGCTGATTTGATTTGTTTTGTCTGACAAAAATCTAAAAGTACCATCGACTCATGCAGCAAGTCATGTTAAAAGTGATAGATGTTAATCTCATTGACACATATCCCTACAAGATTAAAAAGGTGCTTAATCATCGTTATGTCAAACAGTAAGTTTCTCAAATTGAGTCCATTATTCTTTACAGTTTTGCTCAGTATTATTTTGTCGGGTTGTAGTTTTCCTAAAAAAGACGGCAAATTGGCGGAGATGCCGTATATGGAAAAAGGCATTGTGCTGGATATCTCTGCAGCGCAAGATTTGAATATGTTTAACGAGCAACCACATACTTTGGTTTTGGTATTATACCAATTAGCTGACCCCAATGCGTTTAATCAAATGTTGGGCAATTCTGCCACCTTAGAGCAGATGTTAGATGGCAATGACTTTGATCGGAGTGTATTGACTTGGCAAAAGCTGGTGATCCAACCTGGGGAAAAACAAAAATTTACCCTGAATAGAGCCGCAGGGGTTCATTATTTAGGGATTGTGACGGGCTATTTTTCACAAAGTGTGGCGGCCATTAGTCGTCTGGTTTCAGTGGAAGTGACGCAAGAGAAGAAACGTTTTTTTTGGACGCAAACCGTACCGCAAACGGCGGAAACGCAAGTCCAGTTAGTGTTGGGCCGATCAGGTATTGAACAATGAGCTGATCCATGTGACAGGCATGATTCATTGTGGTGATATTGTGTGTTCATTCTTGAATATTCAAAAATCATCCAACAGTAGGCATTTCCATGTGAAATTATATCGTTTATGATTGAGTAACGGGTATACTAAGGATTACGCTTATTGTGGTAATGGTGTTCAGCATTTGGTCATAGAGGAATACGGATGGATGGAATCCGCCCCATATATTGGCAGGAAGGACTTTTTTTAAGACCACAACATTTTCAGCAGCAAGATCTTTATCATTTACATCAAGCGAGCATCACTCGTCAGTTACAAAACCATTTTTGGTGGGGCGTATTATCGCTTGCGGTACTTGATGCACGTCTAAATAATCACATCTTTGAAATTGAAAACATCGAATTAATTTTTCAAGATGGTACGTGGGTGAAATACCCAGGCAATACGCAATTAAAGCCCCGCTCATTTGAGACGTGTTGGTCTGAGCAATCAGATATATTACCGGTCTACGTGGGGGTGCGTCGTTTAGTACCCTCTGAGAATAATCTGGAAAAGCTTAGCGAAGAACCCTCCGAGGACTCATCAGCCACTGCGATTTTTGCTAGCCATCGTTTTAAAACGTCGACTGCCAATGGTCAGCAAGTATTCGATTTGTTTGAAGAAAACAAAAAAGATGAAGTGCTGTGTCTTAACTACAATGTGCAGTTGTTGTTTGCGGATGAAATCAATAAAGCGGTTGATTTTGAAATCATTAAAATCGCCGAGTTAAAACGTTTTGGTAACCAGGTTACCCTGCACGACAATTACATTCCTCCGCTGATTCATTACACGGCATCGCGAGCCCTGAGTAAAATGTTAGGTGATATCAAAGAGCAGTTGGTAAGTCGTGCCAAGGAGCTGGCGATGTATAAAGCGGATCGGAAAAATCAGACGGCGATTGATGCCAATGATTTAACATTTTTGTTAGCACTGCGCAGCTTAAATCGTTGTGTGCCATGGTTGAGTCATGTCATCGATAATCACAAGATTTCGCCGTGGATTTTATATGGTGCGCTCTGCCAGATTATTGGGGAGTTATCCACCTTTTCCGAGCGTTTTGATCTCTTTGGGGTGACAAGCGAATCTGCAGATAATAGTGCAACGCCGCGTTATGATCATAACGCCATTGGTCCGTGTTTCATTGAGGCACAGAAAACCATTAGCTTGCTGTTAAATGAGCTGACGGCGGGGCCGGACTACACATTAGTGCTCAGTTATGATGGTACCTATTTCAGTGGTGAAATTGATGAACGGGCGTTTAAACCGAACAGTCGATTATTTCTATGTATTTATTCTCACTTACCCGATGAGTTCGTGCAATCCTTGCTAGAGGATATGAGCAAAATAGCGTCACGTGAATTATTACCTTTGCTGATTGCTCGGGCATTACCAGGCATTAAACTTCGGTATCTCGCGACACCGCCTAGCGAGTTACCCCGGCGTGAAGGTTACCGATATTTTGAAATCGCCTGCAGTGGCGATCCTTGGGGGTCCCTTAAAGAGGGGTTAAATATTGCAGTTTACCTGGATAATCCTCCGGTCGATTTATCCATTGAACTGATGGTTATTTATGGATAACAGCCCATTAAAAAAAAATTTGGGTTCAATTTTTCATCCCTTGATTGCCTACATATTGTCGTTTAAGCGGGTTTGTGCCAATGTGCAGCCAAGTTATGAGCAAGTGCATCAGGCGGTAATTGCTCACCTGAATGAGAGTGCTAAAGCGATCCGGGAAAAAGGCCTGGACCCACGCGATTATGATGATGGGCGGTTTGCGTTATGTGCCTGGATTGATGAATTGATACTCTCAGCCCCTTGGCAATATCGAGCGCAATGGCAGCATCAACTATTGCAGACTGAATTCTATGGTACCGCACGTGCCGGTGAGGAATTCTTTGATCGACTCAACAGCTTATCTTCCGTGCAAAGCGGTGTTCGTGAGATTTATTATATTTGCTTGTCGTTAGGTTTTACTGGACGTTTCTGTCAACAAGGGGATGATATCCTATTGGAGCAACTCACAAAGTCGACATTAAAGTCAATCCTTGGTCATAGTGGAGACTTACATCAATACCAAAAGCATCCGTTATTCACCTTGGCCTATGCGACTGAGGAAAACAGTAAGGCATTAACCGCCCCGGTGGTTAAAAGGCAATGGTCAATGGGTAAAATCGTGTTGATTCTTATGTCGCCATTGGTGGTATTGAGCCTGTATATTTTATATTCTTTTGTATTAAATGGGGTGATGGATAATCTCATTGCCCGCGTCGGGGGTTAACCTGACGATGTTGAGAAAGTTTTTCAAAATTTTATTTTGGATTTTATTGATTGGCTTGTTCGCCGGGCTGCTGGCGTTGGCCACCTATTTGTTTCAATGGCCCTATAAAAATGTAGCGATCATTGCCATTGCGACGGTGGGTACAGCGATAGTGAGTGGGTTGTTATTTCGCTTACTACGTTATTGGCGAGAGTCCACCGCCGCCCGCCAAGAAGAAGATAGCTTGTCGGCGGTGGCTAAACAAAAAATCAAAAGAATGGAAGCCATTTGGGAGGCCGCTATTGAGCGAATTCGTCACTCACGGTTGAAGGAGAGAGGCGATCCCATTTATGTGATACCTTGGTATCTTATGTTGGGGGAGTCGGGGTCGGGAAAAACCACAGCGCTCAATAATAGCCGGGTGGGTATTCCTTGTGTCGAAGGGCGCGTGGCACCCAGTAAAACAGATGATGTGGGAAACTGGTGGTTAATGGATGAGTCCATTGTGATTGATACCCCAGGGCGGTATAGCTTTCCCATCGATGATGTCGATGAGCTGGAATGGCAACGATTTAAAAAATTATTCCTGAAATACCGCAAGTCGCTGCCATTAAATGGCGTTATTATTGCGATTTCTGTGAAGCGTATCGTACAAAGCCAACCCAATGAGCTGAAAATTCATGCCACGCAATTGCGTGGTCGTCTGGGTGAATTAATTCAAAGTTTAGGTGTTCGCTTTCCGGTTTATATTTTAATCACTCAATGCGATCAAATCGCTGGTTATACCCCGTTCTTTGATCAGTTTCCTGAAGCGGTTACCAGTCAAGCGATGGGCGAATTAGTGAGACTTGATGAGCTTAGCATTGACCAGCGGGTTAACCAGATTTTTTGGTATGTCGAAAAACAATTAATGGAATTGCGTTTATCGTTACTTGCTGGTATCGCTCAAGAAGATTTAACCGCTGCGCTGTTTACCTTACCTGAACAAATCGATGCGTTGCGCCGACCGACTCGAACGCTGGTTAAAAGTCTACTCGATACCGCCTATTATGCGGAAGCACCCTTGTTCCGTGGTATTTATTTTGGTAGTGGTCACCAAGAAGGCGTACCGATAAGCAACTGCTTGAATGTCAATGGGGAAAGCCATGACTTGATGCAAAGCAGTGGCTGGCAAACCGGGGAACGTAGTTTATTTCTAAAAGGCTATTTTGGTAAGGTGCTTAACCAGGATAAAAATCTGGTAAGGCCCACCCATCAAGCGGTCAATTGGAATAAGTTACGGCAAAATCTCGGTGTCGCTATCTGGGCCAGTGTCTGCTTGCTCATTGGCTTGGGGTTAAGTGCTTCGTTTTATTTCAATATGGACTTGTTACGCAATACCGATAGGGCATTGCCCGGTGACATGGTCATTAAAAATAAAGTCAGTCAGGACTTGGTGGTGATTGATGAGTTTCGCCAGGTGATTCAAGGCCTGCATGACAAGCATTCAACCCTGTGGTTAACCAATCTGGGTTTAAATCATAGTCACCATCTGGCCAAGCGATTTGAACAAGAGTATGGCAAGCGGTTTAAAAAAGCAATTCTAGACCCATTTACCCAGCGTTTTAACGATTCACTGAGCCGATTATCGGAAAAAACGCCACCCCAAGATATCGCTAACTATGTGGGTTTTATGACGCAACATATCAAATTGTTGCAAACGGCAGTGAAAGCCTTAGCTGATGAGCAACCACAGCGACTCTCAGAGATACCATTAAACGATGATTTTATGTTATTTCATCTAGATCGTGACATCGCTCAACAAACCCAATACGTAAATCTGTTACAAAGTACTTATCGAGCGTATTTGCAATGGGTTAGTCATCCGAAAATGTTAGCGGAAGATTTACAGCAGGTCGAGTCGCAGTTAATGACTTGGTTGGGGCGTGAAGAGATTGGCTTGAGTTGGTTGATCGATTGGGCCAACTTAAAACAAAATCTTAACGAAGTCAGTATGCGAGACTATTGGGGGCGCAGTTATCGGCCGTCCAACGAAACCCCGAAAAATATTCCACGTGCCTTTACTCCCGCAGGATGGCAAGCAATTTATACGCTGCTTGAAGAGATCACGCATGTGGTGCAGAACAGCGAGCAAATACAGCAAAAGCGCCATACTTTTATCGCGCATTATCAGCGAGAATATTTTCGGCATTGGCAAGCATTGATGACGAAATTTCATGTGGGTGCGCAAGCTTGGCGGGGAGATCGGCGTCAATTGGAACTCGCTGCGTTATTAAGCAGTGATAACTCACCTTATTTGAAATTGTTAAGTGATGTGAATCAACAATTGGCTCCCATGTTAGCGCTTGAAAGCCATCAGGAGAGTATTCCGGCCTGGGTGCCATTGGTGGCCCGTTTTAATAAACTCATGCAGCCAGATTATCAGAAAAACTTGCAAAGTGGCGGCGGTATGATGGATACATTGGTGGATAAGGGCAGTAAAGCGCTGGGTAAAATGAAAAGTTTGGTGCAAGGCATTGATACCAATGATGCCATTTTTTATGAAGATAAAAAAGCCTATCCATTGGTCAATTTGTATTTTAGTTCTTTGGCCCAGCTTGGTGAACAGACCCAATCAACCTTTGCTTCCTATGAGACCGTCCAGCGAGTTGCCATTGAGCTGGATAAATTGATCGGTGAGCCTGAGCAAATCATGAATCGCAATGAGTGGGCTAAAAAACAACTCAAAAAAATAGTAGGCCAAAACCAAATGAGTGAAAATATTTTTTGGCATTTGCTAGATTATCAGGCGAAACAGCTATGGTGGGTGCTCGTCTCTGAAGCAGAGAAATATCTTGAACAATTGTGGCAAACTGAAGTTCTTGCCCATGCGGAAGGCTTGACAGGCTGGCAAAAAATCGATGAGCTACAAGGACCCAATGGCAAAATATGGGAGTTTCAAGACAGTTATGCCAAACCTTTTTTAGTGAAACATCGGCGGCGAGGTTATTTGGCTAAAGAGATCTATTCGCAATCGATCCATTTTAGCAGATCGTTTTTGCAGGTGTTAAATCAAGGTAAAGTGAGTCAGCAAGCTATTTCTGGTGTGTATCAAGTGGATTTGCAAGCACGCCCCACCAGTGCCAATCGCGATGCCAGAGAATTGCCAAAATTAACCAAGCTGACTATGCAGTGTGCGTCAGGAAATACTGAATTTGAAAACTATAATTTTCCAAAACGCATTACCTTGAATTGGTCGCCACAGGATTGTGGTGATGTCAGCTTGGAAATTCATGTGGGCAGGGTCGTATTAACCAAAAATTATACGGGTTATAATGCGTTTATTCGTTTTTTAAAAGATTTCAAAACCGGGACAAAAACATTTTATCCAAAAGATTTTCCAGATTATCGGGGAGAGTTGGCCACCTTGGGAATTAATCAAATGACAGTGTCTTATATTATATCCGGGCAAAGTGATGTGTTACGGTTAGCCACCAAAAACCCAAGCACCATTCCAAATCGTATTATCAGTCGTTAGCTATACTCATAGCGTTTGATATTTAGGTGTTGAGTGCAATGCATATTTTTGTTCTGGCACCAAAAGTAGGCGCTTTAGGCGACACAGCCAGGACGAAAATAGGCCAGCAATAAAGCCTAAATATCAGACGCTACGAGTATTACGAGTATATAAATAATTAGGTCGCAAAAACGTGTTATCCGAAGAACAGATAAAACAAATACTGGAACCTATCAGCGCGGAATCTCCTTGTGGTGAAATGGCGAAAAGTTTGCCAGAATATGAAGCCGTTGAAGAACAAATCAATAAATTATCTTCTTTATATGGAGGGGTGATTGACTGGGGCGATGTGGTACAAGACTGCATGCATCTATTGCAGACTGAGACCAAAGATCTATTGCTCGTCAGCTATAGTGCCTATGGGTTATTTCTACAAAATGGTTACGCTGGTTTAGCGGCGGGATTAACGCTCTATGAATCGCTATTAACCACGTATTGGGAGGAAGTTTTTCCTGCGACAAAGCGTATTAAACGCCGATTGGTGACTTTTAGCTGGTTGCTGGAATGGCTTGATAAAAAAATACAAGAGCAAAAAATTGTTAAATCAGACCAACAAAACGCCGCCCGCTGTGTTGAACTATTATTAAGCATTACCGAATATTATAAAACAAAAATTGGTGAACAGGCACCGGATGGTGGGCTACTTGCTAATCAAATCAAGCGCCAATTAACGGCATTAGAGAGTATTCAAAAAAAACAACAGGCACAAACCAAAGAACCCAGTGCTGCCACAACAAGCACAACAGGTTTAGTGGATGTGACGGTAGATAGTGACATCCCGAAAGCCATGAAACAAGTGGCTTCCCAATTGATTAAAATGGCCCACTTTATTCGGGCTAACCAGCCCGATGACGTGCGGGCCTATCGTTGGTTGAGAACGGCCATGTGGATAGATTTAATGAATGTTCCGTTATCGCAAAATACCACCACCCAAGTTCCGCCACCCCCGGAACCGCTCTCAGCACGTTTAAATGGGTTGCTTGCTGCCGGTGATTTTAAAGTACTGTTACAAGAAACCGAACAACAGTTTTCGCGGACGCCGTTATGGTTAGATTTACAACGTTATAGCGCGCAAGCACTGGAGGCATTAGGCGGTCCCTTTGCCGCTGCACAGGCGGTTGTGTTGGAAGAGCTGGCGAGTTTGCTTAACAGGTTGCCGGGTTTGACGCATCTTGCCTTTGTTAATGGCATACCCTTCGCCTCAGAGACGACTCGACTTTGGATTGACAATGATGTGCTCACCGATCAAGCCGAGGCCAAGGGGCCGACCTATGATACGCCTTGGCTTATGATATCCAAAGAGGCTAAAGTTTTATCGAGTCAAGGTAAATTTAATGACGGGTTAAAATTATTTACGGATGGATTGAACAGTGCAGACAGCGATCGAGATAAATTATTCTGGCGTTGCCAACAAGCGAATTATTGTTATGAAGCGGGTCATATTGAAGAAACCATCGCCCAGCTTGATTTTTTATTGAAGTTTATGAGTGAGCGCCATTTGCAAGACTGGGAGCGAGAATTGTTTACCCAATTATTAGTGTTATCTTTAAAGAGCTATGGGAGTTTGGTGGAAAAACGACCTCAAGCGATGCGAGGTATTCGTGATAATGTAAAACAAGTGTATGCTACATTATGTCACATGAATTTATCATCGGCATTGCAGTTAGCGGAAAAGCCAGGTTTGAGTAAAATTGTGCAAGGTGTATTTGATAGTTAGGAGAATGTAGTTAAAGTGTATTTGACTGTCTGAACAGCTTATAGATTGTAGGAGATTAAAGTCATGGCAAAAGAAGGTTCAGTCGCTCCAAAAGAGCGGGTTAATATTGTGTTTAAGCCTGCCACAGGTGATGCAAATGAACAAGTTGAGTTACCGTTAAAAGTGGTAATGACGGGTGACTATACGGGGCGGCAGGATGAGCGAGCCATCGAAGATCGAAAACCGATAAACATTAATGGCGATAATTTTAATGATGTCATGCGCAGTCATAACTTGGAATTATCATTTAATGTGCCCAATCGATTGGTTGATGAGCCGGCTCAGGAAATGCCTGTGAACCTTAAGCTGGAGACACTCAAGGATTTTAGTCCTGAGAATATTGCCGAGAAAGTCCCTGATCTAAAAAAATTACTGGAATTACGGGAAGCCTTGACTGCGCTGAAAGGACCGTTAGGCAATGTGCCAGCCTTTCGTCGCAAACTGCAAGAAATGATAATTGATGACGATCTGCGAGAAAAATTGCTCGGCGAATTAACTGTTGATGAAGACAAACCTGAGACGTAATGAACGTGGTTAGATGGGAGATTTAGAATATGGCTGAAGCAGATGCGAGTAAACCAGAAGCAGAGCAAGCGGCGGCAACCGAAGAAGGTTCGTTGCTCGACCAAGTCATGCAAGAAACCAAAATGAAACCTTCCGATGAAGGTTATGGTGTTGCCAAGCGCGGTGTTGAGATATTTATTGCGGAGTTGGCAAAATCTTCCACCAAGGTGGAAAAAGTTGATAAAGGGTTGGTTGATCAGTTGATTTCTAGCATTGATCAAAAGCTCAGCAAACAAATCGATGAAATTTTGCATAACTCGTCTTTTCAGCAGTTGGAGTCCGCCTGGCGTGGGCTGAAAATGACCGTGGACCATACCAATTTTCGGGAGAACATCAAACTCGAAGTGCTCAATGCATCGAAAGAGGATTTGTTGGAGGATTTTGAGGACTCTCCTGATGTCACCAAATCAGGTCTTTATAAGCATATTTATAGTGCTGGGTATGGGCAGTTTGGTGGTGAACCTGTGGCGGCGATGGTCGCCAATTATGAATTAAGTGCGGGTGCGCAAGATCTTAAATTATTGCGTTATACTTCTCAAGTGGCTGCCATGAGTCATGCACCATTTATTGCTTCGGCGGGGCCTAAGTTTTTTGGTGTGGACGACATACAAGAGTTGCCGAATTTAAATGACATTAATTCTATATTCGAGTCACCACTGTATGCCAAATGGAAATCGTTTCGTGAGACCGAAGATGCGCGTTATGTGGGATTAACCATGCCGCGCTTTTTGCTCCGGGTGCCCTACGGTGAGGCATCGAATCCCGTTAAAGCATTTAATTACGAAGAAGACGTTAGCCGTTCCCATGAAGAGTATCTGTGGGGCAATACCTCGTTTGCTTTTGCCACTCGGTTAACCGATAGTTTTGCTAAATATCGTTGGTGTCCTAATATTATCGGGCCGCAAAGTGGTGGCGCGGTGGAAGACCTGCCATTGCATCAATTTGAGTCCATGGGCGACATTGAAACCAAGATTCCCACCGAAGTGCTGATTTCAGATCGACGGGAGTACGAGCTTTCTGAGCAAGGCTTTATTCCGTTAACCATGCGCAAAGGCAGTGACAATGCGGCTTTTTTTGCTGCCAACTCCACCCAAAAACCTAAAATATTTGGTGATACCAAAGAGGGTAAAGAAGCGGAAACCAATTATAAACTGGGAACGCAGTTACCTTATTTGTTTATTATTAGTCGTCTGGCCCATTACATAAAAGTACTGCAACGCGAGCAATTAGGTAGTTGGAAAGGGCGAGTGGATTTAGAACGTGAGCTAAATGAATGGATGCGCCAATATATTTCCGATCAGGAAAACCCATCCGCTGCCGTCAGAAACCGCAGACCTCTGCGAAAAGCTAAAATTGTCGTTGAAGATGTGGCAGGCGATCCAGGTTGGTATCGTGTGACCTTGGATGTGATGCCGCATTTCAAATACATGGGAGCCAGTTTTACCTTGTCCTTAAAAGGAAAACTGGACGCCTCTTAGAAAACATTTTAATGTAATTTTATTTCATAGCGAATGCCGATGTTATGTGTAGCTGGATGCTAATATCCAATCAAGTGTAGATCTGGCTCATAAAGCAATTAATTGATTTGTGAGCCAGCAACATAAAAGATCATGTCTTATCAGATGGATAGGCGTTTAATCCGCCTTTGAGGAAGTGATAATTGGTATATCCGTATTGCTCTAGATAATATTGTAACCATTTAATTTGTTTGCCTACGGCGTCGAAAATAAGTAAATTCTTATTCTTAAAAGCTTTGGCTTTTAACATGGGTAAAATGTCATTTAAAGAGAGTTGTACTAACTGATCGAAGCGAGAAAGTTTGTCACGTTGAAAACTATCTCTGATATCAATGACGATGGTTGACCTACCATCTGACTGGCTTAAAAAAGTGTCAAAATCTAGTAAGCGGGAAGTCAATTTTGATCTTGAAATAATTTTAGTAAGGTCAACCGGGGTTTCTCCTAACATCGTTGATTTGTCAGGGTGCGTATTAATCCAATCAAAAATTCCGCTGTCGTAGCTAAAAATATTCTTGAATCCTAGCTTGATGGCTTTTTTCGTGGCTTTGTAGCTTTTTGCGCAGGTGTGGCCATTGCAGTAGAACACTAAAGGTGTCGAAGACTCTTTACTTCTTAGTTTGGCTAGTTGCTCACCAAAATCTTTGTTTGCTAATGGAACTAGCTTTGCGTTATTGATATGCACTACGCTATATTCCAATTTTGAGCGTACATCGACAACAATGACTTTCTGACTGAGCAAGTGATTAAGCGTGTTAGTGCTCACGACTTGAACGTCAGGGTATTTTTCACGCAATGGAAACGGAGTGGTAATAATCGGTGTTATTTTTTGTTTGGTGGCGATTTTTTGTTCTATTTGGGGTGGTGTTTGTTCTGTTTGAGGGGAGCAACTGACAAAAGTAATGCTCAATAGTGACAGTAAGCTATATCGATATAGTTTTGTGAAATATCGCATAATATGGACCTTTTGGTGGTATATGGAAATGTTTTTTTTTTGTTCTTGGCTACTGCCTAAGGTGTGTATAGTTTGTTTCACGCTCACGGTTAACATATTTATTAGTAATTATTATCGGTCATGCGCAGGGGGGATTTAATTTTTTTATGAGGCAATTTATTGGCGGTTAAATCCTGTGATTTGATCATATGCTTATGCCTTCCCACGCTCCTGGGCATGCATAGGATAGAGAATGAAGCAAAGTATAGGACTGTGAGACTCCGCTGATATGTTAGGGCGACAGACGAACCCCAAGACATCATTTATGAAAGAGCGCGCCATGACAGAAGCTAATTAAATTAAAATCTTTCAATCAGCCGATGGTGAAGTGCAATTGGATGTATCGCTTGAACAGGAAACGGTGTGGTTAACTCAGGCGCAAATGTGTGACTTGTTCGAGAAGAGTAAACGTACAGTCTCTGAGCATATTCGAAATATCTTTAAGGAAGGTGAGTTAGCAGAAGATTTAGTTGTCCGTAATTTCCGGATAACTGCCGCAGGTGGCAATATCTGTGGGTTACCGGGTGAAATCCCAGCGCGGTGTGCAATTTCGGCAGTGGGTGACCAATGTATTAAAACAGCATTTGGTGCAAGGTTATAGCTTAAATCAGAGCTGTTTGCAGGAACGAGGTATTGAATTTGAGCAGGCTGTTAAATTGCTGGCCAATACTTTAGCAAATCAGAAGTTGGTGAATGATCAGGGCGAAGCTGTATTACAAGTGATTGCTGAGTATGCACGCAGTTGGTCGTTGTTACAGGCTTATATACGCGATTTATCACCAGTATTCGAGTGGCACCTTTTTGAAATCGATATTTCACAATGAAACCGACACCCTAACAGCCAGAGTAGTAACAATAACAAGCCACTGAACTGTAACTGACCACCGCTTTTCTTAGAGGTGTTTGTGGGAGGTGTATCTATGGTTTTTTTAACAGTAAAAGTGACTTGATCAGAGATACCTGTAGGCACGCCATTGATGTCGGTTAATTCGATGGTGAGTGTATACGTGGTATCGAGTGTTAAGTCGTTTTGGGTAAATTGAAGAGCGGTGGGTTTGTCTACTTTGTGATATTGTATCGCTTGAGGTTTTTCCTCCGTGTCATTATCGTTATGTTGCTCCACGAGAAACCAACGATGTGGAACGTGTTCTTTGTGTTGCCAATGTTCGATGCGATAGTCCACCTTGATGTTTCGGTTGCTGTCGATATACAAGATGCTTTGATCATCGGGGGTGAGTATGGCTAAACTGGGTAGTTCGGGAGTGGTTGCATAGTTGAGATGAAATGTCACGGATTGTACGGTGTCCATGAGTCGCTCATCATTTTGCTTGAGGACTAAGGCCAATTGATGCGTGCCAGTACTGAGTCCAGAGATGGAATCACGGATAGTGCCTTGGTCAACATCCGTGGATTTGAATTCGCGTAGAAGTTGATCATTGAGTCGTAATTGAACGGTTTGCCGGGGATCAAATAACCATTGCTCGACTTTGAACAATAACTGAACCGTTTCCGGCCCGGCTAATTCCATGGTCTCCTCCGCTTCAGGTTGGATAATGGTTAGGCTGGGTTGATAGAAGTTTAATGTCATGTTGGTTTGATTATCTGGCGGGTTGATTTCGGTTTGTGTACTGCGATGAGTCACCTCAGCTTGCAAGGTGACTGGGTCTTGGGTCGCCTTATCAGGAATGAAGGTTAAAAGAATGTCGTGTTGGTCATTAGCGGCGAGTGATTCCATCGGACATGTTAAACGACGCTGATCAGGATTGTATAAGCAGGGACTATAATCACCTTGTACCTGCAGTGGATCAGGCAGTGTAATATGTAACTCAATTTGATTGGCCTGATGCTGCTGGTGTCGATTACTGAGGCGAAAAGTGACTTGCGGTGGCGCATTAAAAGGATGGCGATCGCTGGCCGGAGTAACAAAGGTCTCAACAGATAAATCGATGGGATCTTGACTAAGGATCGAGGTTTGTGCCTGTTGGGTACTGCGATCATGATCGATACTGGCTTTGGCGGTAATTTCTTCCGCCGTATTGAGCAATAATTCAATGGCAATGGTTTGTTGGCTTTGTGCCAGTAGTTGGGGAATCGTGCATTGTACTTGATTGGGCGAGTCATCATGTTGGCAATCGTTCGAACTGCTGCGGTACGTGGTACTGGGCGGAATGGGTACCGTGACTTTAACATCGGCGGCTGGGTTTTGTTGACTGAGGTTAGATACCGTCACATTGAGTGTTAAGGGATCACCGCGTTGGGCTTGTTCACTTGCAAAAGCCAAGTCCAGGGATAAATCTACGGGATGACTCATCGTGAAAGTGACGCTGGCTTGAGTGGCTTGGTCAGAACCATCTGCGTTAATTAAGGTAATGATGAGCGTATGCGGACCGTCCGTTAAGGCTTCGGGTGGCAATTTCTCAGAAAGATTTAAAGCCAAATCATTGGCTTCACCTTCATATTTCCCGTCCCATTGCCAACGGTAACGCCGCCCTTCTGGCGTCATATGCCAATGTTCTGTACTCAGTTCGATGCGTAGTGGATTACCCGCCGTGATGGCTATATTTTGATCCGCTTGTGGTTGATTAATAGTGAGTATCGGTGGCAACTCATGCACCTCAAAACGCACCAGGGATTGATAGGGCGTGGGTTCATGTTCCGCATTGACTAAACGAACTCCCAAGGTATGGGCGCCCACGCTGAGCGCCCCTAGCACAATGGGTTCCAGTGCATGCAAATGCCCGCTTTGTTCCGCTTCGGTATCGCCATTTAATACCCAGTCGGCATGCATGCCATCGGGTTGTAATAGCCAGTTTTCTAGTTCAATGGTGGCATTGTGGTTAGTGCTGGGATCATATACGAGGGCTTGATCCGGCGTGGGGTGAGTAATCTTGAGACTAGGATAAACGGTTGCAACGGTAAAGTTAACGCTGACCTCAGGCAGTGAGCTAATAGACAAGCCAATGTCAAGCGTTTGCTGGTTCAGGTGCAAATTATATATATGAGTAACCCCGGTTTGTAAACCTAAGTGATAATCACCAGGTGCCCCTACGATTAATAGATTATTGGCGATAACGAGGGATTGACTAAACCTAGTGTATTGAGTTGGGTCAGGAGGTAGAATTTTTCCTACCTCAATCCACGAAGTACCGATTTTCTGAAAATGATACACGCTACCCGATACTTTTTGTGATTCGCCTCCTGGAGCACCGACAAAAAGGTGGTTGTTTTGTAAGACGAGTGAAGCGCTAAAACTATCCCAGTTTTTCCCTGTGCTCGCTCTGAGACTAGCTTCTTGGTTCCAAGTATTGCCTGTGCGTTGATATAACTTAATTATTCTTTGATGACTAGAAATACTACTGGGATAACCCACAACAAATATATCATCTTGTAATAAAAGTTGTGACCATTGATCATCCTTTTTTATTTGATAATAAGGTGTCGCTTCCCAAGTGGTTGCAGTTTGTTGGTAGAAATAAAAATTATTTTTATCAGAAATAACTAACTGGTCATTGTCGATCACAAGTTGGTTGCCGAAATTGACATTGGTCGTAGGTTGAGGGGCGGTAAGTATGTGATGCAATACCCAAGTGTTTGCTTCGTTGCGCTGATAGAAATAAACACTACTGTTATTGTCGCCATTGAGTGCACTTACAACGAGCGTATCTTTGCTTAATCCGATGGCTGAGCCAAAATAGCTCTTATCCTTTAAATCATCAGGAGGAAGTAACTTCCCGTTGGCTTGCCAAACATTGTCTTGGCGAACAAAGACGTAGACTTCACCACAGCAATTTAAATTCCGAAAACCAATGACCATGGTATTATCGTGAATTTCCCATGTTCGGTTAATACGATTCCCCTCACTCAGATGATCTAATGGAAAAGGCAGTTCAGGGATATCTAAAGGGTTGTTATATTGGTATAGACTAAAGAGTTCAGAGAATTCATTTGAGTCAATGAAAAACTCTTTGTCATTATATTTCGCAATACGATAACCAAATTGTTGGTTGCGTCTACCACTGATAGGTGTAATGGTAGCGATGTGCTTAGCGTTTTGTTGAGGTCGGTCGATACGGGAAAAATCAACGGCAATTTGGCCGCGATCATTGATATCTCTTGCAATACTAAGAGTTGTATAATGGGGTATTAGTGTATTGAGATCTGTCATTCCCATTTCTGGGGTGTAAATAAAAGCCATTGGGGATTTATTATCGATATTGTTGATATTTCCTACAATATGGCCATCAGCATTGATGGCATGAGCAATACTTTTTTCAGCTTCTAAAGTGCCTAGATAGGTGACTTGTCCATCGGCTAAAACAAATGCCTGTTCGATATTCTCAAGCCTAGCTACCCCCACAATATGACCGTGTTGATTAATATCGCGGGCTTCGCTGAATTGATTGTCATTGCCTAGTGGTAGGGGTTCAATCAATCCTTCTTTAAACTGTACTGCACGCGATATCCCTTGGGCATCCATCGCTATGCCGACAATTTCATCGCTATCATTGATGGCATAAGCACGGCTATGACTGCCATTATCTAAGGTGCCAAGGGGGAGTAAGTTTCCGTCATAATAAAACGCCACCTCCACACCTTGTGGGTTGATAAAATAGCCCACGACATGCCCATGATTATTGATATTTAGCGCCACACTCGTTGACAAGTTTGGTGCGATTTCAATCAGTTCACCACTGCGATATAAAAATGCTTGATCAAGTTGGCCTTTACGATACTGCCCTACAATATCCCCTTTATCATTGACTCCAAAGGCTTGACTATTAATATCCTGTAGCGCATCAAGGCGGGTTGCAACCCCTGCAGTATAAAAGTAAGATTTATTACCTGAGGAGCCGATGACTTGACCTAAAGCATTGATGGCATTTGCGGTTCCAGAGATGGAATTCAACACATAAGGGGGTTAGTATTGTGCTGACCCAGAATAACCATAAACCTAAGCCTAATTTTTTCATTGTTTTACTTCCTTGTCATGGTTAAATATAGAACCGGCAGATAAATTAAAAAAAAATCGATCGGTTCGAATATTTTTGATATTTTGTTTAGTATAAACAAATTTGGCTCAATATGGATTCCGGGATCTTATTCGACCACTTGTAGTAAAAGAGCTCGCTTGGACAATAATTTACGGATTTAGCACACAATATAATCATTCTTTATGTGTAATTTAACCGAATTAACCGTTGCAGTCTGTAATTTATCCACGACCCTGGAATTCATGCAGAGCCTTAAGCATTACCATCAAACATTCGCCAGAGTTTATCTAGCTGGGTGAAAGCGGCTTCCAAAATAACGATTAAGGTATATTCGATTTTATGCTTCACAAAATTAAAAAAACGATACTGTTACTTCTTACTGTTATGATAAGCCAAAATATTTGTGCCGCTTATTTAGTGAGCGAACTGGGCCGCTTACCCGGTTATGCGGGAGATAAATCGTCGGCCGCTCTCGTTGATCTTAACAATAGCGGAGAAATTGCGGGTACAGTTTTTCGATACGTGGATTTTTGGTTCAGAGGCCTCGTATTTAACGAACATGATTTTCGAGCGTTCTATGCTAGCGAATCCAAGGGAATTATTGATATTGGCGATTTAGGCGGCAATGTGGCTGCTGCACTTTCGATTAACAAGGCAGGAAAAGTGGCGGGCTGGTCAACGACCACCGGACCTTACTCGTCCTTTTTTTACGGTAATTTTTGGAATCCAAAAGGATTTGTTTGGGATTCGAGTGGGATCACACCAGTCGAACATTCTTACATCCTTGATATCGATAATAATGACAATATCGTAACGAACGATAGCATTTATCATCCTGCTTTGCCTGATTCACCACAAATACATAAACGTAATGACATGGATCAAGGCATCGACCATGGATTCGGCGCTGAAAATTCCCTTTGGGGTTTTCCAACCCATTTACGCCACTATCCCTATGATGATTCAACTCGACAAGAAATAAATTGCATCAGTGACAACATGAACGGGTATGGATGCACTGCCTCTTTTCACAATGGCACCCAATGGCTAGACATTGGGACTCTCGGTGGTAGTTGGAGCACGGCTTATAACTTGAACAATAGTGGTCAAGTCGTGGGGGCGTCAACCATTAATGATGTTGACAACCCTGGTAGTGATGGTCAAATACGTGCTTATTTATGGCATAACAACGTTATTAAAGATTTAATTGCAGAGGCTACTGCGCTACCGGCCGATGCGTCTGATATTGCGTTATTGCAAAATGGGGATACCCGGGCGATTAGTATTAATAACAGCGGTCAGGTGTTGATTCAAGCCTATCCGACATCTCTACGCTTTAGATCTATACTCAGTCAAACTGTCGATACTTATCGTTATTACATCTGGGAAAATGATGTCATTTCGAAAATTGATACCGTTTGGCCAGAATCTTTTGGTAGCCGGCATTTACACTTGAGCGCAATCAATGATCAAGGCCAGCTCGCCGGTTTTGGTAGCCCTGATAGCTATTGGGACTATGCCAGCGAATGGCATGTGGTTTTGCTTACCCCAGAAACAAATACAACGGATTTGGCGTTAAGCGTTTCAGGTGAGGCTGATGGTCTGATCAATCAAACGTTTAATGTAAATTTTCTAATCGACAACATCGGATCTAATCCAGCCATTCCACAATTGACTGTCTCTATTCCTGAGTCATTATCGACGGATTCGTTACCCGATTCATGCACACGCGAAACGTCAGTCATTACTTGCCTTTTCAGTGAACTTGGGAAAAGCGAATCGAAATCGTTGGTATTTAATTTATCAGGATCACAACCTGGCATCTATAAAATCCATGCCACCGTAGCTTCAACAACCAATAGCGATCCGGTAAAAAGCAATAATATAGTGCACGTTCCGGTTAATCTTTCGGATGCCGATCCATCATTGCAAATTTCCTTTCCACAAGACAACACGATTATTGGTCGCGACCCCTCAGGAACGGGAAGTTTTCAATTAAATTATAACGCAAAATATTTGGATATAAGCGAGGGTAACAATCTGGTCAAGATCTCGGTTGATGGCAATGTACATAGTACTGTTACGTCGAATCCGATTACTATAAACAATCTCAACGATGGTGAACATCGGATAGAGGTTGAAGCTGTCAATTCCGCCGATGAAAGTCTTGGTATTTCCGATACAATTCACATTCATGTGGCTAAAGAGACGGTCATTGAAGTTGGAAATTCACGGCATTTATTTGGATGGAATCTATATACCCATGACCTAGATATTAAAGGAGATTTTTTTGTCGCGGCAGGGACAATTCTTGATCCTGAGACACCATCAGGGCAGCGCAGTGTTATCTATTTTTACCACTACCAAAACAGCGAATGGCAAAAAATTTTACCATTGGAAGAAAACGTACATTCAAATTTCGAAGGTTGGGGAGGCGTGGCTTCAAATGGTGGTTTGACACCATTAGCCAATATTGTGGATAGCGATGGATCCGGTTTTGTGAGAACATTCACCGGCGTACATAGACTACCATCGAGTATTATAGGTGGACCTTTTTTGGGTATGCCTTACTGGTTTGATTTGATAAGCGATAGTTCTAAAAATTTTGGAATTGTTGGGTACTCGCTGGATATTGAAGGCTATCATTCATTTGTTCTCGGCGAACCCGATCATGATTTTAACAATATCGGAATGCATTCTGGTGGTGTGAGAATTGCTCCCAATCAAATGCTCAGTGCGAGTGATTTAGGTGCGGGTGATTTGCTTGGGTTTTCAGTGGCAATAGAAAACGGACTGGTTGTTGCTGGTGCAATAGGTGATGATGAGAATGGTAGTTTTTCAGGTGCCGCCTACGTTTATGATTTAAATTTTGATTTATCTTCGCCGAAAAAATTACTCGCTGAAGACGGCGCCGCATTCGATCGCTTTGGACATGGGGTTGATATTAGCAATCAAACCATCGCGGTCGGTGCGCCATTAAATGATGAAGCTGGCAACAACATGGGTGCGATTTATCTTTTCGATAAAGTTGACGACCAATGGCGACAAAGTCATAAATTGATACCCACTGATTATACAGAAGCTCCGAGTAATATTTTAGATCAATCGGGCAGTGGTACCACATTTGGTAATGTCGTTCAGGTTGATGGCGATATTATTATCACTGCCGGTGCAAAGACCGACCACCCTCGCTACGACGCAGGAGAAGTTCATTTCTTTCGCCGTACCGATGAAGATGGATGGGGACAAAGTCGAAAAATAATTAGTACTCTACCTTCATCCAGTACGTCATCATACATGTTTGGTTATGATGTATCCATAAATGGAAATTTCCTTGGTGTCAAAACCAATTCGAACGTACACATATTCGAACTAAGTGATATTGATTATGCAACAGATTTGTCAATGAGCTATAGGGAGCTGGAGCTGGTCAGTGATTCTTTTGTGTCGCCCGTTTATTATGATCAACCTTATACTCGACTACTCGGGCAATTAGATCTGGTAAATTTTGGACCCAAGCAACCATCCAGCGAGGTAGTTTTTACATTTCCCAACCCCGTTATTATTTCTCAACATCCACAATGTCAAATTAACCCTGAACTTCAAAATCAAGTTATTTGCTTTACCGGTGATATCATTCGCACTGAGATGAATCAATTTAAGTTTTGGATATTTAAAGACCATGTTCCTGAATGGTCACAAGAAATTTATGATGATATTGTTAATATCATGCCAGCGAGCGAAGGTGATACCTTTGCGAATGTCGACATTCATGCAGCCATTCGCAGTCGTTGGCCAGATCCTGATACCGGTAACAATAAGGTGACTATTCGTTTTCCGAGTACGGATTTTCCGGTAGCGCGTGATGATAATTATTTTTTATCCGAAGGTGAAGATTATATTTCGACTGTTAGTGTGTTGAACAACGATTCAGATCCGCTATCTCGTTCTTTAACGATAGAAACTATTCCTGTGCAAGCCCCTCTTTACGGTGATTTAACAATTAACAGCGATGGCACATTCCAGTATCAACATGATGGTAGCGAATTTGTGCAAGACAGTTTTAAATATCAAATTTCGAATAGTATTGATACTGCGACTGCCACTGTTTCTTTAAACATGACAGCAGTAAACGATTCACCCATGGTGATAAATGATCAATATGACGTTGATGAAGGGGCGACGTTAGATGTTGCTGCGCCAGGTATTATGGCAAACGACAGTGATGTCGATGACGATAATTTATCAGTCTCACTGACTGAGCAAGCACTCCATGGCATCGTCACGTTAATGCCTGATGGGCAATTTACTTATGCCCATGATGGTTCAGAGCAAGCAATCGATCAGTTCACTTATACACTGAGTGATGGTAAGAATACGGTGGTTGGCACGGTGGTGCTTAATATTACAAACGTAAATAGCCTTCCCATTGTCGAAGATGTTGAATTCCAGATCGAAAAAGCGGGGACACTCGATATTGCAGCGCCAGGATTATTAGAAAATACTCATGATGACAATGGCGATAGTCTCATGCTTGAAACGACTGCGGTCATCGAACCAAGTTACGGGACGGTGACTTTATATAACGATGGCGCATTTACCTATCAACACAATGGCTCTCAAGTTGATAGTGATTCCTTTGTTTTTCGCGTTACCGATGGTAAATCTACCGTGGATGCCACCGTGACGATTACAATATTGCATTCCAATGAGGCTCCACTGGCAAACCCAGATGATTATGTATTAAATGAGGGGAGTACTTTAACGGTTGAAGTGCCGGGATTGTTAAAAAATGATACGGATGCGGACAGCGATCAATTGATCGTGACGACAACCCCTGAAGTCGCGCCTTCACATGGGGTTTTAACACTGGGTGCCGATGGCTCCTTTAGTTACACTCATGATGGTAGTGAAAGTCGTGAAGATAGCTTTATCTATACGATGAGCGATGGTTCCGCTGTTTCTAAAGCCATGGTCTCATTAGCGATTCAAAACATAAATGATACGCCGGTGGCGGAATCTGATCATTATGAAATCAACATTGGGGGTTTGTTAAACGTGATTGCACCGGGTCTATTAGAAAATGATAGCGATGATGACAATGATACGTTGTTGGTGAGCGAGAATATTCATAAGGTGCCCCAGCATGGAACCGTCGAAATACACACTAACGGATCATTTATCTATCAACATGATGGTAGTCAAAACACGAGCGATTTATTCGAGTACTCAGTTCATGACCAACACAGTGAATCTACTGGAATCGTCAATATCACCATTTTCTCAAACAACGCACCACCAATAGCTACTGATCAGTCGTTTGAAACACTTGAGGATACAGCCATAGAAAATCAACAATTAGAGGCTAGTGATATCGAAAATGATCCTTTACTATTTTCGGTAACCATGATGCCTAACAAAGGAACCTTGTCTTTAACTAGTAACGGCCTATTTAGCTACCAACCGCTCGCTGATGAAAATGGCGAGGATCAATTTAAATTTACGGTAAATGATGGCCACCAAGATTCAGAGACCGAAACCACGGTGACAATACATATTGTTGCACAAAATGATGCGCCCAAAGCTAGCCATCAACGGTTATTGGTGCAACAGCAAGATCCCAGTAGCCACCAATTGAAAGTAACGGATATTGATAGTGATAATTTTAATTTTTATATCGTTGATGAACCAGAAAAAGGTGAAATCATTCTAAATGAGGATACTGGCGAATTTGAATATACCAGCGACACAGACCAATACGGCCCGGATAGTTTTAGCTATCAAGCTAGTGACGGTGAGGATATATCAAACATAGCTACAGTGAACATCATCATTAACTCCCGTGGTAATAATAAACCCACTAAACCAAAATTGCTCAGCCCCGAACCAGATAGTATTGGTCATAGTACGAATGTTGAATTTATTTGGGAAAATAGCGAGGACAAGGATGGCGATCAACTGAGTTATAGCCTATTAATTTGTTCGAATGAAGATTTTGTCGATTGTGAGGCGGAGGCTATCCGAAAAATTGACGTAGCAAGCTTGTTGCCTTTAACCGGTGTTAGTATTGTCTTGCTTGGTTTAACCGGATCCTTACACCGACGTCGTTGGTTACTCTTCGCAGCTATCACCGTTGTGATTGTATTGAATGGCTGCGAGAGCCAATCTTTACCCTCGGCGAATATCAAGATTGATCTTAATAATAAAACGGTTGATCTCCGTCATACGGTTAATGATCTTCAGGCCGGTACTCAATATTATTGGAAAATTATTGTTGAAGATATTCAAGGGGGCGTTTCTGAGAGCGAAACACGGATGTTTGTTACCGCTGACTAAGGAATGGGCACGTAATAACTTCCCTGTTTGGCGCCCAGATTTAGTCTGTATTGGTTCGTTCTGAGTGAACAAAAGTGTAGGAATAGTGGTTCTATTTCGAACTTTTGTGAGGGAAGAACGGGCCAAGAGGGGCTGAAGATGGGATGCGAAACCGGGAAGTTATTGCGTGCCCATTCCTAAGCTGAAATATAAACCCTTGAAGCAATGCTGAACGGATTTTTTTAGAACAGCCAGATAATCCAATGATGAGGGTGTTTAGCGGATATGTTGATCGAGACAGCCTGTTTAACTCTAAAGCAGATGGGGAATTTTAAATGGGTAAAAGACTAAACCAATGGCCTTGTCATCATATAATTGTTTCAGATAGTAAAACCCGATTGGTTGATAAGCCAGCTGACGAGACTCGTTTTCAAAAACTAAGGGCGCTGGATGTCAATAGGTCAACGACCTGATATCAGTGAGAGTGACGTTTTGGCTGTTGGGGGTGTCGATAAAGGATTCAGCTAGGTATTGTGTATCAAAAAAATAAGGAATTAACACAATGAGACAATTAAGCTTAGGTTTGTGGTTGTTATGGATTAGTGGTGTGGTGATGGCGGAAGCCCCTTTTGTGTTGAATATCATCGGAGGCACGGCTAATGCCATCAATGCGCTAGGTCAAGTGATTGGCACCTCAGATGGCAAGGCTTACATTTATACGGCGGGTGTTAAAAACTTCCTTGATGCATTAATCGACATCAACAGTCAGGCGTTTGGGATTAACGATAAGGGCGACATTGTCGGGCAATTTCGTAAAGGTGGCATCGATCAAGCGTTTTTATATCGCGGTGGCGAGTTAATTGAAATCGCGCCGAGTTTGTCAACCAGTGTCGCCTTGGATATTAATAATCAGGGGTATGTGGTGGGTTATATGATCAATCCACTCGGGATGGAAGTGGCGTTTTATTATGATGGTGATTTCCTGCCCCTTGGCACCTTAGACAATGGTGGTCATAGCCGTGCTTATGCCATCAATGATCAAGGTGATATTGTCGGAATGGCCGTGGATGCGCAGGGAATGTCGCGGGCGGTACGATTTCATGGGGGATTGATTGAACCCCTGGCATTAGGCAATGATAATCAATTCAGCGAAGCCCGTGATATTAACCAACACGGTCACATTGTCGGGACCGCGATGTTTGAAGGCATTCAACAAGCCTTTGTCTTGATTGATGATAAAGTCACTTATCTAGGCACTCTAGGGGGTGACAGCAGTATGGCTTATGCCATCAATGCTAGCGGACATATTGTCGGTCAAGCTAACAGCTTGGCTTTTTTATACACGCCAGAAACGGGTATGATCGATCTCCATTCCCTCGTAGGAAATGTATCTCTTCGCATCGCCACCGATATCAATGATCGTGGCCAAATTGCAGTGGACTCACACCGTATTGACCGACCTCAGCACATTGCTAAACACATTGCTACCATTGCGCCTACCAACGGTGAAAGCAATCAAAGGTTCGGCTATACGATGGCGATACATAACCAGAGCGAGTTTCTCATTGGTTCAATGGCCTCTAACACAGCGCCAATTACAATTTACCAGTTTAACAACCCCTTGGATATCCCAGAACTGCCGTTACCGTTGGAGGGCTATCATAGTTTTCCTAGCTTAACAGTCGATAACGATACTGCGGTCATTGGTTCTTGGTCTTCAGGCTGTTGTGGAGAGGTGTATTTATTCATTTACCAAGATGGTGTTTGGCAAGCCAACGGAATGTTATCCTCTCCTGATGACTTAAAGGATGGTGATAGGTTCGGTTCTATGATTAGGTTAAGCCAGGACACGCTGGTCGTTGCTGCACCATATAGCGATAATGATGATGGCAGTGAAAATAGCGGTAGTGTATATTTTTATCAACGTAACGAAGCAAACATTTGGGAACTACAATACAAACTCACCGCTCCACAACCAGCTGCTAATGCCTACTTCGGAACTCAACTAGCAATCGATAACGACCAGTTAGTCATCACCGAGATTAAAAGTCTTTATTTCTATCAACAAGCTGCAACTACTTGGGCTACCACACCTTATTATCAAATCAATTGGAGTAATATCAGGCGGTCACAATATCTTTTATTACAAGATAATGTACTTGTCATTGGAGATACTACTGATAATGATAGCGTTGGTTTATATCAACGCACAGACAATACTTGGAAGCAAACTGCTAGTATCAAACCTAGTGGTGCGCAATCCTGGAGTAATTTTAGCTCTGCAATTGCTTTACAGAATAACCATTTGTTTGTCGGTGATCAAGGATCCAATACACCATCAAGACCAGGAGGCGTTTATCACTTTCAAAAAATTGGTGATTTATGGATCGAGTTGGAAAAAATTCTGCCTCCTGATCCCACTCAAGTCACTCAGTTTGGTCAATCTCTTGCCATCGCCAATAATTTATTAATCGTAGGGGCGCCTGGTGATTATCACCTAGGATTAAAAACCGGCGTGGCTCATGTGTATGATCTGCAATTGACCCACCAGACGCTTGATATCGGTCTAACACTTAATAGTTTGCCTGACGTCACCTATAACAATCCATTCACCGTGTCTGCCACAGTGGTGAATCATGATGAAGAGAACAGTGCGTCTGGAATTATTATTACTTTACCACTCACCGATAGTCTTGCGTTTGACGAAACCACCGATCAGTGTGAGTTGAATTTTCAAACTATTCAATGTTACATTGACGAGCTTGCCCCGCAAGCTTCAACCACACTTGCCATCACGTTACGGGCTGGCAAGCTTGGAGCATTATCCATTACCGCTAAAGCCACCCCCATCAACATTGACCCCAACCCAAACAATAATGAAGCAGAAATCAATCTTATCGTCAGCCCTATCGGTAAACCTGCAATTACTATTGTTTCTCCCGCAGAAGGCGAACCATTCACACACACCGTTTATGAGCCACTGGAATTTCAACTGAGTATCCAAAACTGGTCCGTGTCTGAAAGTGGCACTCACTACCACTGGTTTATCGATGACCAAGAACAACCTGAACAATATAGCCGCCATCGCATCCTCTGGGAAAATGCAATGGATGGCCCTCATGTGCTCAAAGTTCAATTAGTTAATGCTGATCACTCACTGCTAACAAACGAATTGGCGCAAGCCAGTGCCAACTTTACCGTGGAAACCGCTTATCCTAGTATTAAAATTACTCACCCGACCCCGGAGCAAGCTTTAGGTTATGATCCTAGCATCAATCACAGCGCGACCATTGAGTTGGAAAACTGGTTATTAAAACCTGGGGGTATGCATGCCGACTGGGTATTAAATGCCGATACCGAAGCGGAACAAAGCGGGCATTTGCATGCACTGGAACCCATTGTGCTAGGGGCGCTCAGCGTGGGCGACCATACCTTGGAAGTGCGTTTAGTCAATGCCGAAGATCAAGCAACACCTTATCAATCCCATGTGCGTTTTGAGGTGCATGAATTGCCACCGACACTCACTATTAATCAACCCCAAGCGGATCAAAACATAGGCATTACGGCGGATAATCCACTACTTATCGAGCTGAGTACAAAATATTGGCAAATTACACCGGAAGGACGGCGTTACCGTTGGCAATGGGACGAACAATATCAGGGTGAAGCCAGTGAATTGCCTTTGAATCTTTCTGAAAAATTGACAGATGAAGCCTTAACGGACGGCCCGCATACACTCATCATTACCTTGATTCATGCCGATGGTTCTGTGCAAGGCACCGAGGCTAGTGTTGATTTTTCCATTCACCATCCGGTAAATCTGTCCCTGGGCCTGGCATTTGATGTGGAACAAGCCCGGCGCAGTGACCCTTTAATACTCAATGTGACTGTGAATAATCTCAGCCAACAAAACGCTGCCTCTGAAGTCAAAGTTACAGTGCCCATTCCATCTGGCACTACGTATCGAAATAGTCCGGACTATTGCCAATATGATGACTCTGCCAATCAAGTACAATGCGTTATTCCACAAATACTGGCACAAAGCCAACAAACCATTGCCATTGAATTATTGGTTGATACGGCGGAAGAAATTACTGCCCAAGCCAGTGTCATTGTCGTGGGCGCGACATCCGATCTTGATCCTGAAATTCAACAGGCACAAAGCTCAATTGTTAGTCAAGATCCTGTCGATTTAGCGATCACGACCTTTGTTGATCCAGCCAGCGATCGCCATCGGGTCAATGCCCCATTACAAGTGACTTTTCGCCTCAGTAATCAACACCCAAATCATCAGGCCAATCAAATTGAGTTGAATATCAGCCTGCCCAATCCGCTCCAGGTGCAAGGTGATTATAGTCCCTGCTTATACAATCCGGACCAACATCTTTTGACATGTCCGATGGAACCGCTCGCCGCCAATAGCCAACACGACATTCCTTTAAGCTTCATCCCTGTTGCGGCCACCGAAGACCCCGTCATTTTGCAAGCTGAGGTGACTCATCGCAGTGCACAAGTTGAATTGACCCCCAAAGATAATCAAACCGATATGACATTAGACTTCTATCAACCGAGTTTGACTATTATCAAACCCGAAGCTGAGGAAAACATGGAATTAGCCGGGCCGGAAACGGTTCAGTTATTGTTTAAAGTCGCACAATGGTTATTCGATCCTCAACAAACCGTTCAATTGCTAGTTAATGATCAGTTCCTGCGCGAATTCAAACCCACGGATGTTAACCAAGGCAGCTTCAGCCATTCCATTTCTGGACTCAGTACTGGCAGCCATCAATTGACTTTAGTGCCCCAACAAAATGACGAGCGATTCACCGACGAGGCACAAACGGTTAGTTTCCATGTCAACTATGCGCGGCCCACCACCGAGCCCCCCAGTTTATCCATACTCACGCCGGATGATCAAAGTACCTTGTATATCGACAGTCATCGCACCATTAAAGTGGACTATCGCATCGACCATTGGCAATACAAAGAGCAAACCCCGCATCGTTGGTTTCTAATGAAGAAAGATGAAAATAATGAAGCAGTGGAAAAACCTCTAACGGTACAATATCACTCGGTCAACCAACTCGCCCCCCTTCAATTTACAGAAAGTGATTTAACACTCGACACCACCTATATACTCACCGTCGAATTAACCGACATCAATGGCGTGCCGACGGGTATCTCTGATCAAATTACCTTTACGGTGAAAAAAGTCGAAGATACGCCTGAGACACCCACGACGAAAAAAAGCGGTGGTCAGTTACAGCTCAGTGGTCTGTTGTGTTTATTGTTATGGCTGTTAGGGTGCCGGCTTTCTGGAGTGCATGCTTTTCCACATGTTAAATTGAAAAAAAACCTATGACATACGGTAAGGAATGGGTACGCAATGAACAAAGCTTTGTGGTCGTAAAGCATTAACTTTCCGCAATGGCTAATTGTTGAGTATAGGTATCGATTAAATGATTCAACAGCACGGGGTCCGTGTTAGCGTGGTCGAATGTAATCGATAGCGCTACTTGTTGTACACCATCTTTTAAATAACGCTGTCCGAAATAAAATATGGGTCGCCCGTTGGGTTCGGCAGGTCGTTGTAAACTCAGTGCGCTAAAGCGTAATTTGGGCAAGTTACCGATAAAATCTGCAACAGACCAGGTAAACGTGTCGGTGGCTGTATACAACGTATCCGTATTTGCAATGGCGTTCACCTCGTTGCGGTAAATATTACTGAACGTCTGCCAGTCCATTTTCCGAACATTTTCGATAAGCACTTCACCGAAGCGCTCGGCGCGCCCGGTTGCCACAGGAAAGAATAATGGTAAATTTTTAAAGTCATACCATTGTGTCCCTATACGTCGATAATTAAAGCAAGGATGCTGTTTGAGCGATTGAATTAATTTCCAAATCAAATAGGCGGTAAATGATTTCCGACAGATGCTGTTATTATAGCTTGCATAAGCTGTGGTAATATCTAACTGGAGCGTGATCGCGAGATTGGGGTTAGCCACATACTGTGGTTCATGAAAAAATTCCAACGCCCAACGCTGATACTCAGAGAGTTGCTCAGGCTTGAGCAGCACACCGGCATAGCAATTAATTAAACGATGTTGTTCGTCTGCTAAATCCGTCATTGTCGTTTTGTGCAAGTTTCTATCGTTTCATCGGCAAATGCTTTCGCAAGGGGTGCCATCGTTATCCCTGTCCAGAGTGCCAACACGGCAGGCATTCATGTAAAACCGGGCTTCTTGGCAATCTGTCATTTGTGAACAAAATGCTTTCGTGCCGCACGAGACGGTGCTGTTCTGTGAGTTTGTGGTGGAGTATATTTTGGTCCAGGGAAGTTGACAAATAGGGCGACTGGAGGCTTCGATTCTTTGCTCGATGGAATCTTCCACGGCGGCGAAAAAATCCATGCCTGTGGTCAACTCAATGTCGTCAATGGTTGTGACATAATCTTCCAGTTCATAATCTTCCATCGGGCGATGCGGTAGTTTAAAAGCAAAGCCAGCGGGTGGGTATCGTGGATTGAGTATCACTTGATAATAGGCTTCAGGTACTGCGATACCGTCACCGATGGTTTGCGAATTGTGCGAGTTAAATATTGGGCCGGTGATCACGTAGAGTTCTTTTTTCTCGATGGCGCAGCTTTTTAGATAACCATTGAGTGCGGCCCAACCCTTATTGGTGAAGTTCGGTTGCTGGGGAGTCATATTGGAAAGTAAATAAGATTCCCGGCGAGCCGTGACATTAAAGCCGACTGTGGAAAAATGCGCGAGTTGTCCGTACTGGTAGTCCGGGTTACTATAATCTGCTAATTTTGCTCTCAGGCTTGCTTGGATGTCATGATCTTCCTGATAATTTTCAGTGATGCTGACGTCGGCTTGGACTGAATTTTTGGTGATATGATAGGCCGCCCAATTGGCTAATTTTTTTTGAAAATTATAACCCAGTGCATAACCTTTTCTGCAGAGTATTTGATCAGCGGTGGCTGGATTGCCTGCGATCAGGTGATCACCGCATTGGGTATCAGGGCGGCTGTCAAAGATTTCGGTCTGGGTAATAATGATTGGCATGCCGGTTTGCCCATTGGGGTCAGTATCGTTTTGCTTAGCGCTGTCCATACAGCCGAATATTAACCAGCTTATAAAAAATACCATCGCTGATCGCATGTTTGCCTCCTTGGCGGTTTGTATTCAATCATTTTTAGCGGTAGGGATGATAACAATATCTTTTGAAAAAACCTACTCGGTATGATACAAGTGGTTAAAAAATATAATTTTTGTATCTCACTGGTAGTTGGGGTGTGTGATTGCTATCGAAGGGGTTTTCCAGCGCAATCCATATATGCTATTAGGATGTGTCTTACTTATCGTGTCTATAGTTTTAACTTTTTGATTACTAGTAATTTTTAATTAAAGTGGCGCTGGGTGGTAAAAATTGCAGCTTGCATTGATAACGTCAAGCGCAAAATATCAACGGTATCATTGCTTCATTTTTGTGCTGCTTATGCTCAGCACTCTAACCCGACAATTAAATGAATGAGTGAATTATTTCAAACCATAGAAAAACGTTTTCAGCAGGCTTTTAGCAAGGCTTTTGGTGAATCATACGCAAATATTGACCCGCAGTTGCGCGCTACGCAAGATGTGCGTTTTGGTGACTGCCAGGCGAATTTTGCCATGGGCTTGGCCAAGCAAATGAAATGTTCACCGAGAGCGTTGGCGGATCAGGTATGCCAGCAATTGGAGTTAGCGGACATTTGTGAACCACCAGAAATTGCCGGCCCAGGTTTTATTAATTTGCGCCTGTTACCTAGCGCATTAAGCCAGCAATTGTTGGCTTTGTCGCAAGATTCCCGTTTAGGCGTATTGCCGGTTTCCCATTCACAAACCGTGGTGGTGGATTTTTCCGCGCCGAATGTTGCTAAAGAAATGCACGTAGGTCATTTACGCAGCACCATCATTGGCGATGCGGTGGTTCGTGTGCTGGAATTTTTAGGCCATCAGGTGATTCGTCAAAACCATGTGGGTGATTGGGGTACTCAGTTTGGTATGTTAATTGAGCATTTGTTAGAAAATGGCTGGCAACCGGATAAGGAAACCGCCGTTAATCAAAGCTACCGTGATTTAAATGCGCTTTATAAAATCTCAAAAAAGCAGTTTGATGAAGATCCAGCATTTGCCGAGCGTAGTCGCCAGCGGGTGGTGGCATTGCAACAAGGTGATGTCGATACCTTAGCCATTTGGCAATCGTTGGTGGCACAGTCTCGGCAGTATTTCAGTGCAGTTTATGAACGGCTGGATGTGACCTTGCAAGACAGCGATGTGAAGGGCGAAAGTGCTTATAATGACTTGCTGTCGGATACCGTGAGTGAGTTAAAGGCACAAGGGTTGGTCAAGACGGATCAAGGTGCCACCGTTGTATACTTGCCGGGATTTGTTGGCCGCGATAATCAACCGCTACCACTGATTATTCAGAAATCTGACGGCGGTTATCTGTATGCCACCACGGATTTAGCCTGTTTGCGATATCGCATTCAGTCACTCAAAGCCGAGCGTCTTATCTATATTACCGATGCGCGGCAAAGCCAGCATTTTGCCATGATTTTTAAGACCGGTGAAATGGCTGGGTGGTTGACGGATCAGGTGAGGGTAGAGCATGTGCCGTTTGGCAGTGTGTTAGGCGAAGATGGTAAACCATTTAAAACACGTAGTGGTGAGGTGGTGCGTTTGGTTGAACTCATTGATGAGGCAGAGCGGCGAGCAAAAGCTGTGATGACAGAGAAAAATGCTCAGCTAAGCGATCAAGAACAAACCGTGATTGCCAAAACCGTGGGCATGGGCGCGATTAAATATGCGGATTTATCCAGCGATCGAGTGAAAGATTATATTTTTTCCTGGCAACGCATGTTGGCTATGGAAGGCAATACTGCACCCTATATGCAGTACGCGTATACCCGGGTACGTTCTATTTTTCGCAAAGCCGCCGGTCAGGATAATAGCAATCCACTGGATAGTATTAAAACAGCGGATCAATTGCATATTGATAAAGCCGAGGAAAAAGCACTTTGCTTAAAACTCTTGCAGTTCAGCTCAGCATTGAATTCGGTAGCAGAGCATTTGGAACCGCACCGGTTATGCACTTATCTGTATGAGCTAGCGACTACGTTTTCCAGTTTTTATGAAGCCTGCTCGGTATTGAAAGCGGATTCTGAAGCCAGCCGGCTGACCCGCTTATTGCTATGTGACTTGACTGCCCGTACCATTGAACAAGGGTTGTCCTTATTGGGGATTCGAGTACTCGAAAAAATGTAATATAGATCTGGCCATTGATATCCAATCAAGTGTAGGATGGGTAGAGCAAAGCGAAACCCATCAATACCAAGCCAATGTCTGGATAATAGCTGTCGGTACTCAGCCATGTAAAAGTCCGTGCCAGCAAGCAATACGAATCATAATCACTTTAACTGAGGGACACAAACCTTGAGTGATTTAATACAGTATTTCGGTGTTGAAGATATCATTGGCGATTTACTGCGGGTTCGCGCAAAAAATATTGCGCTGGGCGAAATGGCGGTGATTCAAAATCCGGATAACTCGACCTTCTTATCGAGAGTGGTTGAGCTGCAACAAGATCTGGTGAGCTTGCAGGTTTTTTCCGGGGCTAAAGGGTTGTCCAATAATGCCTGCGTGCGCTTTCTTGGCCATCCCATGCAAGTGACCTATTCATTGAATATTCTTGGACGGGTTTTCGGTGGCGTTGGTCAAGTGCTTGATGGCGGGCCGAGCCTGGCAACCGATCCGAAAATTGATTTGTTGGGTCCCAATGTCAATCCTGTGATGCGTGTTTCTCCTAAAAATATGATCCACACGCAAATCCCTATGATCGATGTTTTTAACACCCTGGTGGAAAGTCAAAAGATCCCCATATTTTCCATTGCCGGTGAACCGTATAACGAGCTGCTGGCGCGCATTGGTTTTCAAGCCGATGCGGACATTGTGGTGTTCGGTGGTATTGGTCTGATTTTCGATGATTATTATTATTTTCGGCGTATCTTCGAAGAAAAAGGGGTTTATCATCGTACCGTCATGTTCATGAATCAGGCCTCGGATCCGATTGTAGAACGTTTGTTAGTCCCTGATATGGCACTGGCAGTTGCCGAGCGATTTGCCGTGGAGCAGGGGAAAAGAGTGTTGGTGTTGTTGACGGACATGACGGCTTATGCGGATGCGCTGAAAGAAATTGGTATTGCTTTGGAGCATATTCCATCCAATCGCGGTTATATGGGAGATCTTTATAGCCAACTAGCTACCCGTTATGAAAAAGCTTGTGACTTTAAAGGGGCAGGCTCCGTCACGATTCTCACGGTAACCACCATGCCAGGGGATGATGTGACCCATCCCGTGCCAGACAATACCGGCTACATTACCGAGGGACAATTTTATTTACATCACGGGGTGATCGATCCGTTTGGTTCGTTATCGCGGTTGAAACAAAATGTGGTTAGCAAGATTACCCGCGATGATCATTCTCAAGTGATGAATGCCATGATTCGTTTTTATGCCAGTGCCCAAGAAGCCAAACAAAAACAGGCCATGGCGTTTGACTTATCTCGTTTTGATCAGCGTTTGCTTAAGTTTGATCAACTGTTTCGTCAGCGGTTTATGGATATTCAGGTGAGCATGGTCTTGGAAGATGCCCTGGATTTATGTTGGCAGACCATGGCTGAGTGTTTTGAACCACAGCAATTATTGATTAAGCAAAGTTTGCTCGAACGCTACTTCCCTAAGAACGTTGCATCGGGTATTTCCGCATGACACGTTTAGCCTATAACAAACGAGAACTGCAAAAAAAACGCGAACAGTTGGTCCAATATCAGCGGGTATTGCCGTCACTTGATTTAAAGTTTCGTCAATTGACCCAAAAAAGAATCGATACCAAAACACAGTTAGATTATTCCGTGAATCAAGAAAAAGATCTTTTTGCCAATACCGTCAGGCAGATTCCCATGATTGGCAATGAAAGTATTGATCTGGCGGGGTTGGTGACGGTTAGAGAGGTAAAGCTGGTTCACAATAATGAACTTGGGGTGACCGTGCCGAGTGTGATTGATGTGGTCTGTGATATAAAAAAATATTCTTTGCTGACAAAACCTCATTGGGTGGATATGGTGGCGGTGCAAATGCAGCGTCTATTAGTATTGCGTTGCAGCATTGATATTGAACAACAGCGGTTGGCTATTTTTGAGCATGCGATCAAGAAAACCTTGCAACGTGTTAATTTGTTACAAAAATTGCTGATTCCGCGAATTAAAAAAGACATTCAGAAAATTCAAGTGGCATTGTCAGATATGGAGCGCGCTGCCGTGGTGCGATCAAAGATGGCAAAAGCCAAACGATTGCGGTGGTAATATTTTTTTAAAATTGCGGCTCAGGGGGACGGAGTTATCATGAGCATTGTAGCAATGAAAAAAGTGACTTTGTTTGGTTCTTTAGCAGATAAAAAAATTCATTTAGACGCTATGCAAGATTTTGGTTTTTTGCATGTCATTCCATTAAGTATGGATTCTTCGGAGCAAGCTCAGCCGGGAGGGCTCAGCACCAAATCAAGACACGTATTAAAGTTTTTAACTGACTTTGAACCGCGTCATCATCAGGTTCACGATACCAGACATTTTGATGCTAAACAAATTGAAAATCGCTGTATGATGCTGATTGATGCACTGCATCAAAGTAATGATCAGCGAGATTATTTAAAGAAACATATTGAAGATTTAACGCCGTGGGGGACATTTGATTTCCCACAACAGCAGCAATTGGCGGGATTCCACCTATGGTTCTATACCGTTCCCCATTATTTGATACATAAATTATCCGAGTTGCCAATTATCTGGCAGACCGTATTTCAAGATAACCAATTTACTTACGTGGTGGTGATCGCCGAACATGAACCACCACATATGCCAGTGTCCCGGGTACATACCGGGCATTTATCGCTGCAAGAGCTTGAGACACAACTGGAGTCGGTGGAAAGTCACATTGATGATTTGCTGGCGGAACGTTTTAGTTTAACCCGCTGGATTGATTTATTCAGTGAGCAGTTACAGGCCCTGGAAAATCAAACGGCATTGGATATTGCGTTAGAACAGACCTTTGATCATCGTGCGCTATTCGCATTGCAAGCTTGGTTACCTCATCATGGGGTTGAGCAATTACAGAGCTATTGCCAACAACAGTCGCTTGTTTTACAGATAAGTGATCCCCAGGAAAATGAAACGCCTCCAACGTTATTAAGTAATTCAACATTGATGTCAAGCGGTGAACAGCTGACCAAATTTTATTTGACTCCCTCGTATTTTGCGTGGGACCCATCTGCGGTCTTATTGTTTTCGTTTGCTGTCTTTTTCGCGATTATTATTTCGGATGCGGGATACGCGCTGGTGGGCTTTGCATTGATTTTAGCGTTTTGGCATCGCTTGGGCTTAAGTGAACAACGCTTGCGGATTCGTCGATTACTCTGTGTGATATTTACGGCGGCGTTAATCTGGGGCGTGTTGGTCGGTAGTTATTTTGGTTTGCGGCCGGGCAAGGAGACCGGTTTGGCGTTGTTGCACGTTGTCGATATCAATAATCAATCATTGATGATGCAAATTTCAATCTTATTAGGTGTGTTGCATATTATTGTAGCCAATGCCATCCGGGCATGGAATTATCGTAAACAACGGCAAGGTATTGCTGCCCTGGGATGGGTGAGTCTGGTGAGTGGTGGTGCGTTGTTGTGGTATGTGGGAACGGATGCCGATGGCTGGATGATGTTGGCGAGTAGCTTGATGGTGTTGGGCGCTGGAAGTGTTTTATTATTTACTAGCAAGCATCACCGTCACGGTTGGCATCGATTGATGGATGGTTTTTTAGCATTGACGCGAATTAGTAATGCGTTTGGCGATGTGTTGAGTTATTTAAGATTATTTGCCTTGGGTATTGCCAGTGCTTCGCTGGCTTTTGCATTTAATGATTTGGCAGCGAAAATTATCGTGGCTGCACCAGGGTTTGGTATTCTGGCTGCGCTTATCGTGCTTATCGTCGGCCATGGTCTGAATTTAACGCTGGCCTTGGTCAGTGGTTTTGTGCATGGCTTGCGTTTGAACTATATCGAGTTTTTTAATTGGTGTTTGGATGAAGAAGGTTATGCATTTGATGCGTTCTGCAAAAAGGAGAAAACGCCTTGGAACAGATAATTGTTCTTTTGGGTTGGGTCGGCATTTATGCGCCGGTTGCACTGGGTGCTATTGGTAGTATTATTGGTTGTGCTCGCGCCGGTCAAGCGGCGTGTGGGGCATTGCTGGAAACAGAACGAGGTTATGGCCGTTATATCGGCATTTCTGCCATGCCGTCATCGCAAACTATTTATGGTATTGTGCTGATGTTAACCTTGAACCGCGAAGTCAGCCTGGAAAATGCGCCGGCCCTCTGCGCCATCGGGGTTTTGTCGGGTGCGGTATTATTGTATAGTGCGATATATCAAGGTAATTGCTGCGCGTCATCGATTAATGTTTCTAAAAATAAAACGGAAATTTTTGGTATCTCTATTGCGCCAGCGGCCATTGTGGAAGGCTTTGCGGTGTTCGCTTTTGTTTTTGCACTGTTGTTGATTGGCAATATTCCGGGAGTCCTGCCATGACATCATCTAAATTGCAATCCCAAGGGGTACAGGAATTTATTGATCGTTTACACCAGGATGGGGTGGTCAAAGGTGAGCAGTTAGCTCAAGAGATTATACAGGATGCCAAACGACAGTCAGAAAAAATGATGAGTGAAGCGAAAAATGAAGCGGCTAGGATGATTGCTGAGGCGAAAATTAATGCAGAATCAGAAAAGCAAGCCGCAACAGAAGCATTAAATTTGGCCTATCGGGACGCCTCACATAAATTAAAGGAACTGGTTTCCGAGCAGTTTGCGCTAAGATTAGGCCGATTGGTGAAACAAGAGCTTGACCAAAAAGATTTTTTGCAAAAAGTGATTCTCAGTTTAACTTCCATTGACGAACTTGATGAGTCTTTTAAAAAACAAGCTTTGGAAGTCTGGATTCCCAAAAAAATGTTTGATGTCGAAGCGTTACGGACAGATGCTAGCGAGGCAAAAGAAAGTGAATTCAGTCAGTTTGTGAGAAGCTTAGCGAACACCGGTCTAAGAGAAGGCGTGAGCATTAAACTTAGCGAATCCGATGAGTCGGGCGTTCGCGTGCGTTTGGTCAAGGAGCGCATTGAAATTAACTTTAGCGATGAGGCCATTACGGCCTTGTTATTAAAGCATACCATGCCGCGTTTTCGCGCATTATTAGATGGCATTGTATAACTGATGACGGCGAGTAGTTATTATACGGTGTTGGCGAGCCTGCCTTATTTGCCATATTTTGAATACGCTAAGTTTCTGCCGATCAATGCCCAACGCTTGGAGAAACGCTTAAAAATGCTGGGTGAGGAAGACTATCAAATTATTACAGAAACCCAAGCCTTTATGTTTTGGCAATATCACTCCATGGATCGCACCAATGAAGAGTTCATTGAGCATTACCGGCGGTTCACCGGCTCGGTCAATACGTCGAGTTTATTGAAGATCATTGAGTACCGGATGGATGTGAGAACGGTGATTGTGGCGCTACGCCGACGTTATTATCAGCATGCGGCCGTGCCGCCCAATGAAAATTGGGGCATTGGTCGTTGGGTAAGACCCATCGAGAAAAACTGGAATGCCCCTGATTTTAATTTACAATCGGTTTTCCCCTGGATTGAACAGGCGGTTAATTTGTTGCATCAAGAACAAGTTTTAGCCCTTGAAAAGCTGTTTCTTGATTTGATTTGGAATTATATTGATCGTTTTCCTGTGCCGCGTGAATTTTGTTTAGATGCGTTGGTGGTTTACCTTTTTAAATGGGAAATTATTTACCGTTGGCTACAGTACCAGATGGAGCCAGCGGCGGTGCGTCTGGAACAGCTGTTACAACAAGCTAGAGAATATCAATGACCGAGAAAAAAACCCAAGTGGTTGCCATCCGCGAAAACCTGATTAGCGTTTTGGCGGTGCCCGGTATGATGAAAAATGAAATGGCATTTGTCAAACTCGGTGAGCTAAGAATTAAAGCCGAAGTGTTGCGTATACGCCATCAATATGCAGACTTGCAAGTTTACGAAAATGTTAACGGCTTGCGTATCGGTGATGAGGTGGAGTTAACTGGCGAGTTGTTATCAGCGGTTTTAGGCCCGGGTTTATTGGGGAAAATCTATGATGGTTTACAAAATCCACTGGTTGACTTGGCAGAAGCTCATGGTTATTTCTTGCCGAAAGGTACTTATCAGAGTCCACTGGATCAGCAAAAAAAATGGGTGTTTGATCCGGTGGTTCGAGTAGGGGATGTGGTGCGTGCCGGGGATGTGATCGGTACTGTCCAGGAGGGGCGGTTTCAGCATAAAATCATGATGCCTTTCCGGTTTTATGGGACAGCCAGAGTGGACTGGATTGAAAAAGGCGACGTAAATATTTCCGCTGCCATTGCTGTTGTTATCGATCAACATCAACAGCACAGAGAAATTTTTATGACTCAAGATTGGCCTATTCGTCGATCATTATCAGAGTACTTATTGCAACAACAGTTTTCAGAACGCCTCTATCCGCAACAATTACTCACCACTACGGTGCGCATTATCGATTCGTTTTTTCCCATTGCACTGGGCGGAACGGCATGCATTCCCGGTCCGTTTGGTGCGGGAAAAACTGTATTGCAAAATCTCATTGCAAAATATACAGCGGTAGACATTGTCATTATTGTGGCCTGCGGTGAACGTGCCGGAGAGATCGTGGAAACCATTACCGAATTTCCGTCACTGAAAGATCCTAAAACGGGAGGTTCATTAATGGAGCGCACGGTAATCATTGCCAATACCTCGGCGATGCCGGTGCCTGCTCGCGAATCATCAATATATATGGGAATGACTTTGGCGGAATATTATCGGCAAATGGGGCACCAGGTATTAATTATTGCAGATTCCACTTCGCGTTGGGCGCAGGCCATGCGGGAAATTTCTGGGCGTATGGAAGAAATACCCGGCGAAGAAGCTTTTCCTGCTTATCTCGATTCGAGAATTAAAGCCTTATACGAACGAGCGGGGGTGATCAGGACCAACGATCAATCGGTGGGTAGTGTCACCATGATTGGCACCGTGTCACCGGCGGGCGGTAATTTTGAAGAACCGGTGACTCAAGCGACGTTAAGTACGGTGAAGACTTTTTTAGGTTTGTCTGCGGAACGTGCTTACCGGCGATCTTACCCCGCTATCGACCCGCTAATGTCATGGTCGCGTTATCATGCTCAGTTAGCGGTTTGGTTTGTGAAAAATCTAGGGCCGTTATGGGCAAACCAAATCGAAATGTTGTTGCAAACACTTCAGCAAGGCGAAAGTATTTATCAAATGGTACAAGTCGCCGGGGAAGAAGGCATTAGCCTACATGATTTTTTGGTTTGGCAAAAAGCCGATTTAATTGATATTGCCTATTTGCAGCAGGATGCCTTTGATGATGTGGACGTTTCTACACCATTAACGCGCCAGAAAGAGCTGGTTGAACTGCTTTGTCATATTATCAACACAGCGTTCCAGTTTGATAATAAAGATGCAGTTCGCGACTGTTTTACTCAGTTAATCAGCGAATTCAAAAATCTGAATTATAGCCCATCAAAAACACCTGAATTTGAAATGCACTTTAATAAAATTAAAACCATTGTGGTGCAAAACAGCGTTTAAGGAATGGGTACGGAATAACTTCCTTGTTTGGGGCTCAGATTTGGTTTGTATTTGTTCGTTCTGATTGAGAAAAAACGCAGCTCTAGCCGGGCTAAAGTGAGTATTTTTGGATTGAAGAACGGGCAAAGACAGGCCGAAGATGAGATGCCAAACGGGGAAATTATTTCGTACCTATTCCTACGCTAAACGAGCACGTTTCTTTTTCGTTCCCATGCTGCTGCGTGGGAATGCAGCCGCAGCGCTTGAGTTTATTTATGTAACAGGCGATCATATTGGCTATTCCCCCAAAATATTATTTATGAAACGCTAAAATGGAAACACATGTCATTTTACTCCAGTTAGCTGCCATTCTAGTCTGTGCTCGGGTTTTTTCGTTGATTGCAGGACGTTTGGGTGCACCGACAATTATTGGCGAATTATTCGCAGGAATTTTTTTAGGACCCACCGTACTGGGCTGGATAGAACCGCATAGTGCCATTCAACTATTAGCTCAAATTGGAATTATTCTGCTTTTATTTGAAGTAGGGCTCAGCTCTGATATTTCCCGCTTACTAAAATCGGGTAGCCGTTCGGTGATTGTTGCCATCGGTGGTTTTGTGTTTCCATTTTTTTTGGGTGCTGCTGTCAGTTATTACTTTTTTGGTTTTTCACCGCTGGTGGCGATGTTCGTTGGTGGCACGTTAACGGCCACCAGTATCGGTGTGACCATTCGTATTCTGTCTGATTTAAACCAGCATCAAAGCCGGGAAGGGCAGATAGTGTTGGGGGCTGCGGTGGTAGATGATATTTTAGGTGTGATTTTACTGACGGTGTTATATGAATTTTCTCAGAGTGGGGAGGTCAGTTTAGAACGTTTGGCCACCATTACCGTCTACGTTTTTGCATTTCTTTCCATTGCGCCGATGGCGGCTAAATTGTTTTCTTTCTTATTAAATCGATTTACTCAGTTATATGATTCACCGGGTTTGATCCCGGTGTCATTGGTTTCGCTGGTGTTGGTTTTTGCTGCAATTGCTCACAGTTTAGGCGCACCCGAATTGTTAGGTGGCTTCGCTGCAGGTCTGGCCTTGTCGCGCCGTTTCTTTTTGCCGTTTGGAGCGGCGTTTAAAACTGATCCGCAATTTACTGAAAAAATTCGTGCGGAAATATCGCCTATTATTCATTTATTCACACCTATCTTTTTTGTGACGGTAGGTTTGTCGCTTGACCTGACGTCCATTGATTGGGGATCAAGCTTTTTTTGGCTCTTTTCTCTTAGCATGTTATTCGTTGCTGTGCTTGGCAAACTGCTTGGCGGGTGGATTGTGCCCGAGACTTATCGATCCCGTACTTTAATCGGCATGGCGATGGTGCCACGAGGTGAGGTCGGTTTAATCTTTGCGGAGTTAGGTCATGTTGCCAATGTATTAACCAATGAAGTTTATGCGGCAATGATTATTGTCGTGGCGTATACCACGGTGCTCTCTCCGTTTTGGATCAAGTTGTATTTCAATAAAGGCAAAGGAGATAGCAATAACAAAAAACCGTAGTAATGTAGCGTATTGAAGGGTATCACTATGGTTAAAAAAATGCCCAATAAGTCGATAACAAACTAAGTGATGCCATGCTTGCTTGATATCATTGTCCGCAGGTCAGATAGAACATCGATTATGTGAATTCAGTCACATTTTTCTCATTGGTTACTTTAGTTTTATTTATGACGATTAACGCAATTCCAGCCTCGGCCCAGTCGGGTATTATGCAGGGCATAAACCGCTTGCAGGAAAACGCATCGACCATTGCGAATAATAGCAGCCAGGTGTCGGGGGATTCGGCTTTGCAAGAAAAGCCTTCAGTGGATCAATCGCTTGTCGATATGAAGCTCAATCAGCGTGATATTGAGTTATCTGTCGAATCATTAAAAGCGGAAGATAAAATGATCGGACATTTATTGGACGTGACCGCGTAATGAGTTTGCTTTAATGACAACAATAACCCAAGTTTCAAATGTATCTAATGCTAGGTTTCAGCCGGTCACGCCCCGGTCAAACCCTGATGAATTAGCAAATAGTAGAGAATCTCAAGCGGAAGCTTCCTCATTTCTTCAAGATGATACAGTAAGTTTTAGCGATGCTGCCAGGCAGAAGCAAACGACAGAACACGGTGAGGAAACCAACCAAAGCAAAAACAGCAGTAATACACTGACCGAAGAGGAAGAAAAACAAGTACGGGAACTCAGCCAGCGTGATAGGGAAGTAAGAACCCATGAAGCTGCGCATAAGGCGGCGGCTGGACAATACGCCAAAGGCAGTCCCACTTATGAATACCAGAGTGGGCCTGATGGTAAAAATTATGCGGTGGGTGGCGAAGTACAAATCGACACCAGTACGGTTCGCGGTGATCCTGAGGCCTCATTACAAAAAGCGAATCGCATTCAAGCGGCTGCTACTGCACCTGCTGATCCTTCTTCACAAGACCGGGCGGTAGCGGCTCAAGCGGCGGCCATGGCCGCCAATGCACAAGCGGAGATTGCTGAAAGCCGTTCAAGCAATACCAGCAATAACAATACTGAGTCCACAGAATCCACTGAGCCGAAGCAGGCCAATCATCATACCGGCGCGGCTTCCTACCAACAAATTGCCCAATTACCGGAACAGGCTAATTTCGAAAATACCCTTCACTTACTTGCATAACGAGTTAATTTTAGCCACCCATGTTATCCACAAAAAGCGTGCATAGTTGTTCTAATAAGCTGTGGATAACTCGGTTAAGCTTTTATAAATAAAATAAATTTTTATTCAGATTGAAAAGCGATCAAGTACCTATGCGGATGGGTTAATTGTTTGGTTTTGTTGCGCGTGGCAAAACAGACTGCGCCTAGTGTATGACTTAAGCTGCCAAGTTTTTCGTCGATACAAGCAATAGATTGATTTCCTTATTATAAATAAAGTAGTTACTTATGGAAAAACCCATACTTTTTGATAACTTCGAAGATAGCTTTTTTTGTGAATTTAGCGCTTCTGAGCAGCCATGTCCACCTGCTATTGATGAATTAGTGCGCACCCAAGCTCGCTTGCAACATCTTATTGATTTTACCCCCACGATTATCTATAGCAGTGTCTCTTCCGGTGATTTCAAGCTGACATTTATCAGTGAAAATGTTTTTAAGGTTTTAGGCTATAGCGCGACAGAAGTATTAGAAGACCCTGATTTTTGGTTCAACCATATTCATGTGGATGATCGTCCAAAAATTTTTCAAGAATTACCTCAATTATTTGTTAAAAATGAGCACTGCCATGAATATCGCTTTCAACACAAAAATGGCCAGTATTGCTGGATAAAAGATCGCCTTCGTTTAGTCAGAGATAGTGATGGGGAGCCTGTTGAAATCATTGGTTCCATGGATGATATTAGCACTCAGAAAAGTGCAGAAGATGAGTTAAAGTCCGATCGGGATGGTGCATTAAAAATAGCGCAAATGAAATCGGAATTTCTGGCCAATATGAGCCATGAAATACGAACGCCGATGAATGGCGTATTAGGCATGTTAAATCTGTTGCAAACCACCGACTTAACAAATGAGCAGCGAGATTGTGTAACGACTGCCTATAATTCAGGCGATGCCTTACTTACCATTCTTAACGATATTCTGGATTTTTCGAAAATAGAAGCGGGTAAATTGGAGTTGGAGGACATCGATTTCAATTTACGTGAAACTATCGAGGATATCGCAGACTTGTTTGCGGGACAAGCTCAGGAAAAAGGCGTTGAATTGATTGCTGTGATTCCTGTGGATGTGCATGAAGCTGTGCGTGGTGATCCTGCGCGTTTACGGCAGGTGCTTGCCAATTTATTGAGTAATGCGATTAAATTCACCCAACAAGGTGAGGTTGTCATTCGCCTCAGTGTAAAAAGTGCTTACAATAACAAACATCGTGTGCGTTTTGAAATTTGTGATAGCGGTGTGGGGATTGCACCGGAGGCGCAACAACGTATTTTTCAATCCTTTGAACAGGCGGATGGTTCAACCACTCGGATATTTGGCGGAACAGGCCTTGGCTTAGCCATCACCAAGCGCTTGATTGAATTAATGGGCGGGGTGATTGGTGTTGACAGTGAAATCAATGTAGGCAGCACGTTTTGGTTTGACTTGATTTTTACAAAGCAGTCGAAATCAAAGTCATTGACCCCAAATCCTGCACTCAATGGGTTACGGGCGTTGATTGTTGATGGCAATTCAATCAATCGAAATTATATTCATCACCTTATCAGTCACTGGGGTATCGATACCAGTGAAGTGAAACAATCCAAACAGGCGCTTGAAGTACTTAGAGCATTTTCCAGCCATGTTAAACCCTTTGATTTATTGATCTTAAATCATCATTTGTCAGATACTGAAGGGATGGAGCTGACCAGGCAAATTAAAAGTGATGCGAGTATTGCTAAAACGCAGATTATTATGTTAACCCCGATGGGTCTACAGAGTGAATGGCTTGCTGCCAAGCAATCAGAGATTGCGACCTGTATTACAAAACCGGTTCGGCAATCGCAATTACATCATTGCATCTCTCAACTAATCACTAAGCAAGTTGATCATTCTGATGCATCAATGGCTAGGCCAAGTCTGGTTTTGGGAAAACAGCAAAAGGGTGTGATTCTTGTGGTAGAAGACAATTTGGTTAACCAGAAAGTCACCTTGGGGATGTTAAAAAAAATGGGTTTTGTCTGTGATCTTGCGGTCAATGGTATTGAGGCCGTTGAAATAGCAAAAACCAAGAATTATGATTTGATCTTAATGGATTGCCAAATGCCTAAAATGGATGGCTATCAGGCAACCAGTCACATACGAGAGCACCAACGAAAAGCGCTGGCAAACGATTCATCGTCACGGCAAACGCCCATTGTTGCGTTAACAGCGCACACCATGGAAGAAGATATTAAAGCCTGTTTTGATTCCGGGATGGATGACTATTTAGTTAAACCAATTAATTTGATCAAGCTACAAAAAAAAATAATGCAATGGTTACTAACGGATGAATAAGCGATTGATATGACATGACTCTGGTCATTGTTATATAATTCGTTGTAGATGACCGATCAAAAAACAACACGATTACTTCGTTTGGCAACCAGGGCCTCACTGGCAACGGCGATACTGCTGGTCATTATCAAGCTGGGTGCTTGGTTTATCACCGGATCGGTGAGTATGCTGGCATCGCTAATTGACTCGATCATGGATGCGCTGGCTTCTTTCATTAATTTGTTGGCAGTTGGTTACTCGTTGGTACAGGCTGACAATGAGCACCGGTTTGGGCATGGTAAAGCGGAGCCGTTAGCAGGACTTGCCCAGGCGACATTTATTGCGGGTTCCGCCTTATTTTTATTATTGCATGCCATTGATCGATTACAACATCCGCAGCCGTTGACCCATTTAACCGTCGCTATTAGCATTATGATTTTTAGCATTGTCGCGACTTCGTTACTCATCACCTTTCAGCGTTATGTGATACGCTGTACTCATTCCACCGCAATTCGGGCCGATTCTTTACATTATGTGACGGATATGCTCACCAACATCACTATTCTTGTGGCATTGGTGCTGGCAGCTTATGGTTGGCCGGCCGTCGATCCGTTGTTTGCCATAGGTATCGCAATCTATATTTTGTATAGTGCTTGGCGAATTGGTTATGAAGCTTTTCAATTGCTGATGGACCATGAATTGCCTGCTGAAATTCAGCAATCCATCCAGGCCATTGCCTTGGCCCATGAGGAGGTGCAAGGTGTGCATGATATTCGAACACGTCAATCGGGACAAACCCGCTTTATTCAAATGCATATTGAACTCGCAGCAAACATGAGTTTATTAAAAGCCCATGCCATCGCCAAACAAGTTGAGGTCGAAGTCCTGGCTGCGGTACCTAATGCACAAGTGATCATCCATCAAGATCCTGTCGCGCCACTTGTAGAATAGGCTGTCTGGCAGGCGTTACGCACCAGCGTGGCATTATTAGTCAACATATCCAACCAGTAATTCATGTGGGTGGCTTGGCTGGTATCTCGCCAATGGGAGAATAGCGAGGCATATTCTCTTAGGGGCGTGTGACCTTCTTGAGGATGCATTTCGACGGTAAATGATAATTGCTCAGCCGGGCGTTGTTGCATTACCGTATGAATCAGCTTGGTGAATCCATTGACCCCGAAGATACCATCCAGTGTGTGTCGTCCTTGATAAGCAAACGGTAAGCGAATCGGCTGAAGAAAACTCAGGTGATCCGAGACGCCAAATAGACTGAGTGTGGACAAGGGATGACCATCGTGAAGGTGGAAGTGCAGAGGTTTATCCAGTCGTGATAGGCGTTCGACAAGTTGGTTGACCAAGGGTCGTGTGGCCACCACGGCATTTTGGATGGCGTCGATTTTTTCAGGTAAGTCTGGACTATCTGGGCGCATGGCACAAACATCTTCATTGGGATGTTGCATGGCGTATTGCTGGCGGCAAATATGGATGCCTACGTGGGAAATATCAATCGCGGCACATACCTTTGATAAATCGGCTGTTTCTTCAAACAACCAAGAAAAAAACTCCGGTTCTAAGCCAGCAGCATATTCGATAAAGACTTTTGGGGCATGGGCCAGACCGCTTAGCCGATGTTCAATATCGCGCATGGCGTTGAGGGTCTCTTGTGGTTGATCAGCAAATATTCTTTGATCGTGCAGCAAGATGCCATACAGGTGTTCAGCGGCGATTTCGGCAAATTGTTGGATGGTTTCTCGACCGGATGTGCTAAGCAGATTAATGCCGCGTGGCAAATGGGCAACGCAAGCCTGTGCCTCTGGGCGAAATGATAACAGATGCCGTAAATGGTCCGGGCTTCCAGGGTAAAATTCCCCACCGAGTCCGGCGTCTGCCAGGCGATGTTGCGCCAAACGCAGCAGGCTTTCATCGCCTTTGATGGGTGGCTGAATGCTTAACATGGCGAGCAGTTTCGGTAGTGAAGTATTCATGAGGTTAATCCTTGTTGTGCTCTGGCTTGTAAAACATAGATGCTATCATTGCGGATGGCACCTTCCACATCCTGCGGGTAATTAAATACCGATTCCAGATAACTTGCAATTTTGGCGAGCTGTTTTCCTAAAGGTTGAATGAGCGCTGGCTGGGTAGAGAAGGGTACCGTTGTGTAATTAACAGGTTCACTGAATTGTCCTTGAGAGTGATTGGCATGCAAGGCAAAAGAAAAGTTGGCGCAACTCAATAGCTGGCTTTGGTAGGAATGTCGATTACAGCGAATTCGGTAGGGGCTGCCGGCTTGCCAAGCAGAGGCAAGAGTGTCTCCAAGGCCGACAGCTAACTCGACCCAGGCCGAATCTGATGTGCCACTCATGGGATCTGAGGTGTGCATAATAAAAGCAAGTTCTGGATCGATCATTTCCTGAAAAAGTATTGCCATATGATTTTGGTCATGTTTGATCCCGGCATTTTTTCGGCTGAGCGTGGCGGTACGGCTCCAAAGTGAACTCCACACCTGTTGAATAGCGGTGGCACTTTGCGGAGCAGTCACACCTAGTACCGAATCATATAAACCGGCCCCGGCGAATTGTGCTAAGTCTTCTCCATTGGCGCTGGAGCGTACCGCTAATAAGCTATGATCACCAAAAAATTCAGTCAGTTGTTCAATGATGTGATTGGGTACGGCAATTTGTTGTATCAATGCCCGCATGTTTGTTAACAGTGGGTCTAATTCGTCATGAGCGGCTGCAGTGATTTTTGTCTGTAATCGGGCATATTCACTGGCTAATTCCGATTGTTTGGCCAAGCAATGTTCCATGATTCCGAAGGGCATGATCATGCCTTTGGGTGCCTGAAATAAGCCATTGGATTGCTCAGCATAGTTGATTAACAAAGCTGCATTACTGGCTTTACTACCACAGATGGCTGGAGTGGCGGCTGACAGTGGATAAAGCTGTATTTTCTTAGTCAATGTCACCGATGGCAGGGTGATGGGTTGGCGGATAATTTCTTCATGGGGGGTTGCCCGTGGAACGGTGGTTTCCTGAAACTTGACTTGATCGGCGGTGGCAAGTAATTGAATGGTTTTTCCTTGCAGTGGTGTCAAATCTGCTTGTTGTTTTTGATCGTTAGCAATCACAAAAGGCACGTGTTTCTGCCGGGCTCGCACGGCAAGGTGAGATAAATAAGGAATGGCATGGCCAATCACAAGCCCGCCGACATGGTTGGGGATTTCTTCATCTCCGGTGACTTTATCTACCATGGCAATGACGGTTTCTGATGGATGGACAAGCGCTTCCATGTGAGTCACATGCACTAGCTTGGCCGTGATGGAACCCGGCACAACCGTTTCCCAGGCGGGCAATTTGAGTGCAGTACGGATGGGGTCGAGTCCCATTTGTATCAGTTTGGCAATTTGGAAAATAATATTTGCTCGGATATCACTTTCACAAAAGAGCGCAATGGCATATTCGCTGACCTGTAAAGCGCGACCGAGGCTTTGTACACGAGGCGGAAACAAGTTTAATACTGCATCGGCATATTGCTCAGTGAGCCGCTTGCTGCGTTCCAGGCTGGCTTTCAGGCGTAGTAGCTGAGAATCATCATCGGCTTGAAAATCTTCCGACCATAGGTTTAACTCGGCTAACAAAATGGTGCATTCTTGTACCATAATTTGGCTGAGTCGTGCATGCTCTAGTGCATAAATCAAACTCTGTAAAAAAGCTTGCCAGGCATTATGTTCGGCGAATTGTGTTAATCGATTGGCCATATCGCTTAACAAGGCGAAAGAAAATTCTTCCAGCGCAATATCGCAAAGACGCAATTGTTGTGCGAGTGAGCTATCTTCCGGGGTTGTTTGAATGGATATGAATTTTCTTAATTCGGTGACGTGCTTAATCAACTCAAGTTGTTGAGTATCGCTGCGGTTGGTTTGCGCTTTTAATGCAAGGACTGCGATGATGTGCGGGTTTTGTTGCTGATCGAGTCGTTCGGCCAGGGTGTTGAGCCGTTTGTCGAGCTGGGAGGCATTAAAAAATTCTAGTAATTCTTCATGAAAAATTTGGAATTGTTCGACAAATGCTGGTGAATAATCGCTGGATGGCTCGGTGATACGCTGTAATATTTCTGCCGAGGTTTTTAAATCTTCAGGGCCGGCGCAGCGATGCAATTTGTTTTGCAATCGATGTTTGATTTCCCGCTTGAGGTCTTGTGGGATATCGTTGCGATGGGCAATATCACGTATGCGTGTCAGCGGTTCACGATGGCGAAACTCTGCCTCATGGGAAGGCAGCCATGGATAGATTTTGCGTAATAACCAGGCGTTGTCTGGTGTTTGTCGTTGCTCTAAAACCGCTTCGATATGTTGCGCGGCTTGAGCGTGATGGTTGGGTCGAAAATGCCGACCATCTTCCTGGCAAGGCGCTTCCCCGGTGCCAAGAAAACGCAAGTAAATGGCAATCGCTGCCAATTGCTCAGGTGTTGCGTCAAACTCGGCGTCGGTGAGCGTTTCTTGAATCCAGTTGAGGCGCTGCCGCCAACTGGTGAATCGTTGATGAGCCTCAATGATTGCCAGGACAAAGGGCTCTGTGATTTCTGCGAAGGCTTGAACGAAGGTCGGCTCAGCTTCTTCAGCGGTTGTGGTTGTTTGTTGTGCTAGGTTGCTATCGCGCTGTGTTTTTTTTTTCCATAGTCGCCTAACATCATACGCAATTTATGTTCAGCCTCTAATAGCAATGAGGTGGGTTGCGGCCATTGTTCCATAATCATAGCGCCACTGTAATGGCGCTGTTTCATGCGTTTAATGAGTTCACGTATGCCGCTATCATTGTGTTTTGCGGGACCGGTGAACAGGGTTAAATGTTTGTCGTGATCGCCATGGTTTTCGTGAACATGCAGATGGATGATAGGCAGGTCGGCGGCCAGTTCATCCACATAACGGATATAATCGTTGTGGGTGGATTGGCAAAGATTGGCATGACCGATATCGAGACACATGCCGACGTGATCGGTGTTAATGTCCAATTGTTTGAAGCAGGCAAAGGTGGTATTAAAGTCTTCTGGCGTGGTGAGCGGGGTATTTTCGATACTAAGCCGTACGCCTAATTGTGCAGCATAACTAATGATGTCACGCAGCGAGTTCACATAAGCTTGTGGTCCTCGATCCATATACAAATGCAGATTGACCAGATCGGCCCCAATATCCGCTGCAAAATCCAGGCTGCGTTTTAATAAACCCTCACCTTCAGGATACAGTGGATTGGCTTGCCAAGGCGCGTGTATGGTGTACCGTATATCATGGCTTTGTCCTAATTTTTTTATCCTTGCGCGTTCTGCCGGGTCCATGTCCATTTCATTCCAGCCGCCGGTATTTTTTTTATCTGAAAACCATTCAAAGGCATCAAAGCCATGAGCGATGGCAAATTCCAGAGGCTCCATGGGCTGAGGAGCCGAGAACGCTGTTTGATTTCCTATACGAATACGTGACATTGATTTTTTTCCTAATTAATATCGTTTTAGAAGCTGTTTTAAAGTATTTCAGATGAGTACAAGACAAGGCAAAAATGGATGAAAAAGCGCAGTTTACATAGAGTAAATGAGCATTTTGAATCCATTTTTAACGCCGTATTGTGCCAGCTGAGGCATTTTAAAACAGCTTCTTAAATACCGACCTGAGGGCGGGTTTGCACGACGTAAAATGTACCCTGCTGAATGGCACCTTCGATGTCCTGTGGTGAGCCGCAGATTTTTTCTACTTGATGGCCAATTTGTCCGACTTTAGTGAGTAATTGTTCTCGAAAAGCGCTATCCCAAAGCAAAGCCTCGTCACTATAATCGAGCATACGATGTTCCGGTGCAGTGGCGAGCAGGCTGTCATAGAGCCCAGCGCCTGCATAGCTTTCCAGATCTTCGCCATTGGAGTCGGAACGGAAAATAACGCCGCTACCATAGAGGCCAATGCTTTTGCTTGGGTAGGAGATAATATCTATTTGTTGGGTATTCTTATGATACAAAAAGCTTAATGCACGGCCGGGGTAATTGCCCACTAAGGTTTCGCCCATACCTAGTACCATTTCTACATAAATTTCGTTGTCGTTTTTGGTGATCGGGTTGACGGTATGAATGACAAATGCATAATCGGCCTCAACCACTTGTTGAATAAGCACCGCCATTTGCAAGCTGTCATGGGGAATATCTCTAGCAGCCCGAGAATAATAGGCACGTTCATTCCACTGGGAAGCCCACACACCTTGAATGGCAGGCCAAATTTTTTCCCAGGCCATGTCAGGCAGTTGTTGGCTGCGCCACATGTCCAGTAAGTCATTTCTGAGCGTATCCGGGGCAGTGATTTGCTGAAATTTTTGGCGAATTTCTGATAATTTTTTGGCCGGATCTGTCTTGATTTGTGCGACTAAGGTTGATAATTGCTTAGCAACCGACAGGTTTTCCTTACCTTGCAGGCATTGCTCTAACACGCCAAAGGGTAGGGCAATCGAGGTCGGTAGTTGTATCCATGCGGGAATGTGCTTGCGCAGTGCTTGCAGATTATTGGATTTACCGCCCACCTGATCATCATTAAACGCTGAGGCGGGGATGACCCATTGGGAAAAGGCTCGCCGCCGCAGGGTGAGTTTGATTTTTTGCTGTTTTGCAGCGGGTTGCTCGGTTCCGGTGAGCGAGCTATGGTATTCAACGTCACCGGCCGGTGTCACTTGCAAGGTGAGTTGCTGGTCTTTTAAATTTTTTAATTGCTGGTAAGTATCATCGTCAAAACAGGTGGCAAACAAAACGTGGGCGTTGCGTGCTCTGACGGCCACATGGGAAACCAGGTCAGGTGTGTCTGAGGTGATAATGGAGGTAATGCCCTCCGGTATTTCTTCGTCACCGGAAACTTGATCGGTGATCAGAATGGTTGCCTCTGAAAAATGATCACCTTGTACAGTCAATAGGCTATTAACAATTCGAACTTGCCCTGAGGCTTGCGCTGGGCTAATGACTTGCCAGCCGCTGAGTCCGGCTTTTGTTCTTAACATGGGGTCGAGGTGGCGAAGTACGAGGGATAATGCAAAGGCGGGTGTGCCGCGAATAATTTCTTCACTGAATAAGTTAATAGCCCATTGATCTGCCGCGAAAGCATCACCGAGATATTCCGCTTTAGGTTGCATGACTTGGTAGAGTTGGTTGCTCCAGTTGCCAATCAGCGAACTCAGTCGATCAACGATGGATTTGGCATGCAGATACCATTGTTGTTGCTGTTGAGGATTTTCCATGAGCCGGTCTAAATGGCGTGCGCAAATATTAAATTCATCAATTTGGGTGGATAGCCAAGCCTGTCTCAGTGCTTGTTGAGTCAATGTGAGTAACGTTGTTATATCTTGCTGGCTCAGTGGTTGTTGTTCGATAATGGCTCGTGAAGTTTGCTCCAGTGCTAAATCAAGGTATAACAACTCTCGTATATCCAGTGGATCGCGGCGAGCGTTGAGTAGCGTATTTAAGCCATAGCGAGTCTCACTGATGGTTTTAAGTTTGTCGCCTGGAGGCGCATCAGAGGCTCGTTGTTGGAGCAATGTATTAATTTTTTCATGCATGTTATGATCAAGCATTCGGCGTACCGCATCAACGGCGGTTTCTAGGTCGGTGCCTGCATGTACTGAGTTGAGGATGCGTAAGAAATAATTAAAATCGTGGATCAGTCCGTGTTTTTTATCAGGATAAAATTGCGGGTCGGTGCGAATGGGCCGTTCAAAACTGGTCAAACGCTCACGGCTAACACCGCCTTCTGTCAATACCTGGTAGAATCGATCGGTGTTTCCGTCACTTTCCAGGAAGGCGAGATAAGCCGAGCAGATAACAATGTCATCCGGTGTGGTATTGTTGTGGAGTTTTTGATGCCATTCTTCCATGAAGGTACCGTGTACTTCTTTGAGATGATGTCGGTGCATGATGTTGAGTATTTCATCACGCACTTTTTGACCTTCACCGCCACGTCCCAGGGTGGTTAGCATCAACCGCATCCAGGGGCGACTGGGGGCATGGTCAATAAATAGGGCGGCGAGTTGCCGGGTGAGTCTGTCTTGAGAATGGCTCAACTCGCGGGGTTGGGTGTTATAGTTTCGCTGCCAATCCAATTGACGAACGGCTGAATAACGTAACCAGGTAAACAACAACGCCATGGCATTTTCTTGATCTTCTTCGATGCTGCTTACCAGGTCGTGGGCGAGATTAAAACGATGCATGAGGGTCCAGGAATTTTTTCCGATTTCGGCACCGATAATTTTATCTGCGATGAGCTGTGTTGCATTGGAAGTAAAATCAATATGGGTCGATGAGGACTGTTGTAATGGCAGATATAGGTCTTTGCCTTTGGCTTTCAGCCAGCGATCCGTTTCTGGTTGATAAAGTATAAAATTAATTCCGCGATAGCCCGTTTGGGAAAATGACAAGCTTAACCAGGAAAGCTTATCTTTTAAAGTGAAAGGCGTGCGAACGGCTAATTTGTCAAAGACCTTGGTGTCAACTGGGCGATCCTCTGCTGTAGGTAAATCCCATTGGTAAGGATGCTTTCTGGCAATCCCCCAATGTAGCAATACAGGGGGCGCTACGTTGGTGACCAAGATGACTTGCAATTGACCCGCTTGATCCAGCGTGGCGGTCGCCAGGGTATCTCCGTTATCGAGGGTGATGGTTTGCACTTTCCAGGGTTCGTCGGTTATGCGTGCAGCGATGGCATCATTCACTAGGCTGGCGTCGTTTTGTGAATTGGGCAGGGTGATGCAAAAATCCTTGTTGCCATTTTTGAGCCACCGTTGCTGCTCGGGAAAGTAAACAACAAACGGCAAACTGCCCCATTTGTCAGGTGATTTGAGATTGATTTGTAATGACTGTTTGCCTGCCGCATCTGCGATAAAATCGGTGCGTACTGCACGCTCATTAAATGCTTTGCTATGAGCTGGCCATAGCTCGGCGGGGGGGCAATGCCAGCTATCATTGGGATGACGGCTCAATCCCCAATGCAGTTGACATGCTTGCTTAGTATCGATGGAGAAGGTAAGCGTGAGCTGATTAGCGCTCTGTTGTTTATTGATGGTGATGGCAGTGGCGTTGACAAGAAAATTTTCCACCGCTAGCGCATTGCTCATTATTTCATTCCTTAACTTCTGGGTGATGGGTCAAACGAGCCTCCAATATTACTACACTTCGTGCCCGTGTAGTATAAATTTCACTCGATAACCTTGGCTGATTTGTGGGTGTTAAAATATCATCCGGTGATGCCAGTGAGGTATCAACAGCTCGGTACCAATGGTGATTTATCATGTGTGGTAAGGCAATCTCTTGACGGTCAGCGGACATGTTAATGATCACATGCACATGCTCTTCATCAGTCGCGACAGCCGCTAGGGTAAAGCCCAGGATTTGCGCTTCACCGTCCATCCATAAAGGCTGGTCGGGCTGTATACCATGCCAACTAATATCGGGCAATGGGCTACCATTGCTTGGTTTACCGGTTAAGTAACGTTTGGCGCGTAAACATCGGTGACGTTTTCTGAAGGCGATCATTTGTTGAAAAAATCGGAACATATCTTGGTGGCTGTCGACTTGGCGCCAATCAAACCAGTTGAGTTCGTTGTCTTGACAATAGGCATTATTGTTGCCTTTTTGTGTTCTCATGATTTCGTCACCAGCTAAAATCATGGGCACGCCTTGGCTGATGAGCAGTATCGAGGCAAAGTTTTTAATTTGTTGTTTGCGTAATTTTTGGATTTCAAGGTCGTTAGTCAGCCCTTCTGTGCCACAATTCCAGCTGCAATTGTCATTGTGACCATCGTGATTATCCTCACCATTTTCTGTATTATGTTTATGATTATAGCTAACTAGATCATGTAATGTAAAACCATCATGGCAGGTTACAAAGTTAATGCTATTGACTGGCAGTCGACTTTGAGGTTGGTAGATGTCGCTACTACCGGCGATACAAGTAGCTACTTCACTGACCAGTCCTTGGTCTCCACGAATAAACTTTCGGATCACGTCACGATAGCGGCCGTTCCATTCTGACCAGCGAAAACCAGGAAATGTGCCCAACTGATATAGGCCAGCGGCATCCCAGGCTTCGGCAATAATTTTGGTACGTGATAAAAAACGGGAAAATTCGATACTCCAAGGTAGCGGGGCGTTGTACATGGGTTCGCCATTTTCGCCACGAGAAAAAACGCTGGCCAAATCGAAACGAAAGCCGTCGACATGCATTTCAGTGACCCAAAAAACCAAACAATTAATAATGAATCGAGTAATTAATGGATGATTGCAGTTAACCGTATTACCGCAGCCTGTGTAGTCTCTATATTGCTGTCTGTCGATGGGGTCCAGGTGGTACATGAGTTCATTAAATAAACCTTTGAAATTAATGGTCGGTCCTTCTGCCCCACCTTCAGCGGTGTGGTTAAAGACGACATCTAATATTACGCCAATGCCTGCTCGATGCAGTGCCTTGACCATATCTCTAAATTCGGTGAGATGATTGGCGATGTAAGGGTTCACGCAATAGTGAGGATGGGGACTAAAAAAGCTATGGGTACTATATCCCCAATAGTTATTTAAACCTCGGGCAGCCACGCCAGCGGGGACATCTTGTTCATCAAAGGCCATCACAGGCATTAATTCGATGTCGGTGACACCGAGTGATTGCAAATAAGGAATTTTTTCAATAATGGCAGAAAAAGTACCGGGATGTTTCACATTGGCAGAAGCGTGACGAGTGAAACCGCCGACGTGTAATTCATAAATAATACTGTCTTCCAAAGGATGATTAATCGGTGTATCACCCTCCCAGTCATATTCGTTATTGACAACTAAACCACGCATGGATGTCGTGAAATTATCACCATTATTATTGACGGTTTGGTGTCGGTCCCAACGGTCATCAACGACGGCACGTGCCCAAGGGTCGAGCAGCTCAATTTTTTTATTAAATCGAAAGCCTGTGTGCTGGGTATCATCCGGGCCATCGACTAACCAGGTGTAATAACAACCAGCTTGCAGCTTTTCTAAATAGACGTGCCAGAAAAAAAATGTACGATGAATGTTCGGATCGAGTTGGGCCACTTGAAAAGGAATGTCGTCGTCGGCTCGTTTGTATAGCCGTAATTGTACGTCGGTGGCGTGACGGCTAAATATACAAAAATTAACGCCATCGCCATCGACTTTTGCACCCAAGGAAAAATTATTACCTGCTTGGATAATATACTGGTCAGTTATGTTATTAGTTTTCATTTTTATATTTGGGTTTTTCACCGTTTGAGTAAGTCGTTGCACTTATTTGGAGCTATGGTTATTCATTTAAAATTAACGAAGGTTGTATGCCTAGCGGATTTGCGGGATTACACAGCATTCGCACCCATTATCCAAAATATTCTCTTACCGCTTGGTGTCATGTTGTGTTTGTTTGATAAATGTCCATGCGGTGTATTATTCACCGATGAAAAAGCCTATTACAGGCTGTTCTTTTATGATGAACGCCCCCTCAAGTTTCGGCTTTTTCTGGAAGAGCTTTAATCGCCTATTATGTATTGCTGAATTAGCTTGCACCATAAAATCGTGCAAATTTTAGAGTAAAAAAATCCAGTTTATGGCAATGTCGAATATATTTCGTACATATTATGTGAGTTTTTTCCCATATCATCTCTTTAGGCGAAATTTCTTGCGAAGTTCAGGCATTTAAGCAAAAATAGCATGATGCTAGAGAGAGTTGATTGATTCAAATAGGAGCGCAACCAATTTTAATACTCGTTAGGCGACGATATTGTACAATAAAGTGGTGGTATAAGTCTTAGAATAACAATAAACCATCTGCGGAACATCGTCTATCTGAATAAAATGTAGCCTTTGGCTACGTCATTTTAAGCATTTATTTTATACAGCATATTGTCATAAAGTGGGATTTTCGTGCTCTGGTTTCATTCTAGTCGTTGCGATTAAATAATGATCTTTGCCATGAATGAAAGAAAAGCTTATAACTAGGATGAATGATTGGCGAAATGTTGTGTATCTATAAAATAAAACAGCCAAGTTATTTATTATATTTAGGGTTGTCGTGTGAGTTGCGCAACAGCGTTATGAATTGATGCCGCAGCTATCTGTGCGCACCGTACCATCCCAAGACAGTGTGTTTGTTATTAACCCTGTGAAATTATTTTGTATAGCTGTAGAAGAACTGAAGGTGTCAAAACAAACCCGTCTGACTTTACCTAACAAGACCTGGAGAAATAAAGCTGAGGCACCAGCCATTGACACCTTTGATGATGCTGAATTGCCTGCCCATTATAATTCCACGTATTTGACATTCATTGCGCGTGATCCTTATTGTATTCACGCGTATTGGGAAATTGCGCCTGAGCGACTGGAAAATTTATTGGTAAAGTTGGCGAAAAATCAACAGGCTTATGCGTATGTGCTTAGGCTATATGATGTGACCCGCATTGAATTTGACGGTAACAATGCCAATCATTGTTTTGATGTTGAGATTGATTTGTTAAGCAAGCATCACTATGTGGATTTGTGGTGCGATAATGTGAGTTATTGTGGCGAGATTGGTTTGCTCAATGCTAATGGCGATTTCGTGGCAATTACGCGTTCTAATTTTGTCACAACCCCACCGGCATCGCTTGCCACGGATAGCGATGTATTATGGGGTGAGTTGCCTGCCGATGCGACACCAGAGAGCCAAATGATTGTGCAGACTTCGTCCCTCTGTTCATCAAATGATGAGGCTGATAGTGCGACTGTGCAAACACCTGACGGACTCTTTCAGGCTTCAGTAAATACTGAAGGGCCAGTATCCATTGATTGGCCGGTTGAGTCTAGCCAATGGGTAACCATGGGCAATGAACCCGAGCTGGCGGCAACATTGCCATGCGGTGAATTCGATTCGGAAAATACAGATTTTATTGGCCCGTCAGTTATTCCAGTGCAGCCCTCATTTTCCCCTTTGCCTAAGGGTAAACTTGATACTCTGGATAAAGAACAATTCAACAAGCCAGATATTCAGGTGTATCGTGAACAGTTTTTGGCAATTTTACATTCGCTAATACTGAATCAAACACTGCTTTACCGACCACCGATGCCAAGTGTTTCGCCCAATAATGACAAAAAGCCATCGACACCTCAACAGGCCAAGTTAGCTTTTGGCGGTTCTTCCGACGTTTTTTACTCACGTGATATTAACAAATAGCATTCCTAGCTAAGCCTGAGGCCATTATGTCAACTAAGGAATGGGCACGAAATAACCTCCCTGTTTGGCATCTCATCTTCGGCCTGTCTTTGCCCGTTCTTCAATCAAAAAATACTCACTTTAGCCCGGCTAGAGCTGCGTTTTTTCTCGGCAAACTGCTCCTGCGTTGCCCTACCTCCTGCATCCATGCAGTCGTCAATCAGAACGAACAAATACAAACCAAATCTAAGCCCCAACCAAGGAAGTTATTCCGTGCCCATCCCTAAAGGATACGTATGTCTCGTTTTACATGCTCATCTTCCTTTTGTGCGGCATCCAGAAGAAGAACATTTTTTTGAAGAAAACTGGTTGTTTGAGGCGCTGACAGAGACCTATATTCCGTTATTAAATACCTTTCAACGTTTATCTGATAGCAAGCTAGATTTCCGGTTTACCATGTCATTAACACCCTCGCTAGTGTGCATGTTGCAAGACCCGTTGTTACAGCAGCGTTATTTGCGGCATCTTGATAGTCTTATTGAACTCGCAGAAAAAGAAGTGGTGCGAACCAGAAAGCAGGCTGGTTACCACCGTTTAGCACGTTTATACCGAAAGCATTTCATTGCTACAAAAAATAACTATCTCGAACAGTATAATAAAAATATAGTTGCGGCATTTCGCCATTTTCAAAAACTCGGCTGCTTAGAAATTATTGCTTCTTGTGCTACTCATGGTTTTTTGCCGAACTTACGAGTTAATGCTTCCAGCGTCGAGGCGCAAATACGGCTCGGTATTGCCAGTTACCAGAAAACATTTGGTTGCGAGCCAAAAGGGTTTTGGTTGCCGGAGTGTGGTTATTATCCGGGCTTAGATGACATATTAAAGGCGGCCGGGATTCAGTACTTTTTTGTGGATACTCATGGCTTAAGTCATGCGACTCCCATGCCGCAGTATGGTGTTTATGCACCCATCTATTGTCCATCGGGGGTTGCTGCGTTTGGTCGGGATAATGTGTCATCGAAGCAAGTATGGAGTGCGCAAGAGGGTTATCCGGGGGATGCTGACTATCGGGAGTATTATAGAGATATCGGTCATGAATTGGATTATGAGTATGTGAAGCCTTATATTCATCCCATGGGATCGAGAGTCAACACAGGCATAAAATATTGGCGAATTACTGGTGACACGGATCAGAAAAAAATATACCAACCACGTAATGCAAATAATAAAGTGATGTCACATGCCGTGCATTTTATCGCTGACCGTAAACAACAAATTGAATATTTAGCGCGTCGCATGGATCGCAAACCGATAGTGGTTGCACCTTATGATGCTGAACTATTTGGCCATTGGTGGTTTGAAGGTCCATTGTGGCTAGAAAACTTGGCCCGAAAAATCGCTACAGAAGTATCGACAATTAAACTGATTACCCCATCCGAGTATCTGGCCGAATATCCGCGTAACCAAATTACGGTGCCGTCTTCATCGAGTTGGGGAGATAAAGGTTATGGTGCGTTTTGGTTGGAAAACACCAATCACTGGATTTATCCGCACTTGCATATGGCGGGAAAACGCATGCAAGAATTGGCAACACGTTTTGCAGGTAATGATGCTGTGCAGTCACCGCAAAGTGTCTTGGTGAAGCGGGCACTCAATCAAGCGGCAAGAGAACTCATGCTCGCGGAATCCAGCGATTGGCCATTTATCATGAAAACCGGAACGGTTGTGCCGTATGCGAATCGCCGTGTGAAAAGCCATATTAATCGCTTTACCCATCTGTATGAAAGTGTGCTTAATCACACCATCGACGAAGCTTGGTTACGCGAAATCGAGTGGCGGGATAATATTTTTTCTGACATGGCATGTGTCGATTATTATGGGTAGAATGTAGGTCGGGTTAGCGTAGCGTAACCCGATTCTTTGTTTGCTGATTAGCAGCAAGCTGAACTTGCCACATTTGAAGGTTTAATTCCTTCAATGGTTGCGGATATCACATAGTCTGTTATATTGTGGTCGGGTGCCCAATCACGGATAAATTCTTTTGATTCATCTTTTGGCTGAATATTTACTTGGGTAAATCCAGCCTCTTTTATTATTTGCTCCAGGTCTTCAATCAAAGACGCGTTTCCCATACAGCCGGCTATTAAATCAGCGTTGTTGCGCATTTCTTCGGGTAATTCAATGGTTGCGACAACGTCCGAGATAGCAAGTCTTCCTCCTGGTTTTAATACACGAAAGGCTTCTTTAAATACTTGTGACTTATTGGGCGATAAATTAATAACGCAGTTTGAAATGATGACATCGGCGGTCTCATTGGCAACGGGTAGGTGTTCTATTTCAGCGAGGCGAAATTCAACGTGGCTGAAATTTCCCTTTTCGGCATTTTTGCGTGCTTTACTGAGCATGTCTGGCGTCATATCAATACCTATCACATGCCCTGTTTCGCCAACCTCCATCGCAGCAAGAAAACAATCGAAACCACCACCAGCTCCGAGATCAATGACGATCTCTCCCTTTTTCAATGAGGCGATGGCACCTGGATTGCCACAACCCAATCCCATGTCTGCACCGGCCGGGACATTATTAAGATCTTCTGGGCTATATCCTAAGCGGGTTGATATGAGTGTATTGATTTGTGCATCGTCTGATACACCACAACAACTGCTTTCAATGCCGGCGCTTTCTTGACTATTGTTTGCGTTCGCTACTTTCGCGTAGGCTTGGCGAACATTTTGCCGATGTTCATCGTGTTGTGAATTTGATTCGGTGGGTTGGCTAGGTGCGCAGTCGCTTGGCTCGCAACAATTTGAAGTACTCATAATTTTTACCTCACTTGGTTTTTCCATTGGGGTTAAAAAATTGACTCAGTTCATTAAGTATGCTGGGATCTACCCAGCACTCTACATTTTTTCCACGCCTTTCCATTTGAATGAGACCTGCACGATTTAACTCTTTCAAGTGATGTGAAAGTGTTGACGGAGCGATGTCCAGTCCTTCTCCCAATTCACCAACACAAAAGCGCGCAGCTTCATCAGTATTGCATTTAGTGCCAGGTTCGCAGCAGGTCATCAGCCGATGGAACAAGCTCAATCTGTGTTCATTGCTTAAGGCCTTAAATACGCTTGCGAGAGCTTGAGTATCAATACTATAGTTCGACATATTTCGAATTATAGTATTGATACTTGAGTCGGTCAAGTTAATTTAACTATTATATTCAGCACGGCCATAAACTGAAGTTTTCATGTCCTATCTTCACAACCAGGTGTTGAGTTGCCTCTGTGCATTCTGGGGTGATCGCTGGCAATATGAGTGGTATAAAATTTTGCTGACTTCTCCCTTCTTTGATGCTTTTCCTCAGCGATTAAATTTTTAATTTTGAATTCAAGTGGATGTGTTCTATTGCTTATTAGAGCATTTTTTAAAGGAGGACAACTGATGTGTACTAAGGATGTTTTATCTCCAAATTGGGTATTTTTTTTAGCGGTGATACTACTGTTAGTAACAGGGTGCAAGCAACCGTTACTTACCGATAAAATATTCGATCGGAATGACGACGCGCCAAGCAGCAACAATCAAGTCACAAAGGATTATCAGATTTTTGCAGTCAATGACCTAGGCATGCATTGCATGGATGAAGAATATTCAGTATTTTCTATTCTCCCCCCCTTTAACACGCTTCATGCTCAGGTGATCAAGACTGGGCGGGAACCTGAGTTATTGGGGCCGGATCGTGTGGAAGTGCGGTATTCAGCAATCGCTGATGCTAGTGGTTCAATCAATTCTACGAGTATTGGTAAGACTGAATTTTGGGACCATGTACAGGCCTTATTTGGTGCATCATTGGCACCAGATGTTGGGTTGACTGGTTCGAAAATGCCAAGTGAGCGCAATGGACCGCAACTATTTAATGAATATAACGGTAGCGATCAGCGTTACGTTGCTTCGGGCATTCCTATCACACCATGGGATGATTTCGGTCAGCACAACGCCTACTCTATGTTCCGTGTCGAAGCCGTAGAAAAAACCAGTAACAAAGTGTTAGCCAGCGTTGATACGGTGGTACCCGTGTCTGAAGAAATGGCCTGTGGAGATTGCCATCACAGTGGTGGTGAGGCGGCCAGTGATACGACAGCGATGCGTTATGGTAACGTACAGTGGAGCAGCGCAGTTAAGCCAGTTATCCAATATAAAGAGAACATTTTGATTTTGCACGATGCTAAGCATGAGACTCAGTTGCTAGGCAATCAGCCGGTGTTGTGCGCAAAGTGTCATTATTCACCGGCTTTGGATTTATCCGGCAGTGGACCTCAGGGAGCGCAGAATGAAGTACCGCTGTTGTCTTACGCAATTCATCGACGCCACGGAAAAACAATTGATGGCGATCTGCCTAGCGGTAGTGTTCAAGCCATTGTTGCTGATTCAGGAAAAACCACTTGCTATAATTGTCACCCAGGCGAGAAAACGCAATGTTTTCGTGGAGCCATGGCTAACGCAGGATTGATTTGCCAAGATTGCCACGGTGATATGCTCGCGGTAGGCGGACAATATCCGATGGCAAACGGTAACATACGCATGCCCTGGCAGGACTTACCCAAATGTCAGTCCTGTCATACGGGTGACGTATTAGATCATCAAGGTAGTCATGTGGTTCGACGCTTGGCTTATGATTCGCTCGATAAAGCGGCGACCCCTTTACTGGCCAGTAACAAGCGTTTTGCCGAGTCTGACACGGCCCTATATCGCAATAGTTCCGGCCATGGGGGAATGGATTGTACCGCTTGTCATGGTAGTCCGCATGCGATTTGGCCAAATGCTGATCCCCTCGCCAATGACAATGTGCCTGCGAAACAAATTCAAGGCTATGCTGGCACTATTATCGAGTGCAAGCGGTGTCACAGTAGCTTAGCATTGACTCTCTCAGGTCCACACGGTATGCACAATGTTAACGATCCACGTTGGACTGAAGAGCATGATGATTTTTATGAACGCAATCCTTCGGCTTGTCAACGCTGTCATGGTATCAATTTAGAAGGGACGCGGTTATCACGGACCGCTACCGATCGTGACTATCGTTCAGACGATGATGGTAATGGCACGATTCATCTTGCCAAAGGCACACAAGTGAGTTGTACTTTGTGTCATGATCGCCCTGATGGAGAAGGGGAGGCTCAGCGTGGAAACGATGAGTCTGACCATGATGAAGGTGAGGATGATTGATTTAGTACACTGCTTAAAAAAATCAAGTGTCATTGTATTCAGTTGCTTGGTTTAGAAATGGAAATTAAATAACTTGTGAAAGTCATTTAATTTCCATTCTTTATGTGGGTTTCAATCCCATCTGTGCTGGTATTAGCCAAAACCTGGAAGACCTGGTTTTCGAAAAATTGGTAGGAGTAATTGTTCATATTTTAAACATTTAATGCTCGACTTGACCCTATAGCTCCGAAAATTAATTCCGTTTGTACGGCGCTAAAGTCTGTAGCGTATTTGCCGTTAGCAGTTCAAATGTGGGTCTTTGCTGGCCAGCTTTTATTGTACGTTTCAACCTATTGATATTAAGGTAAATAATGTTAACTATCAAAAATAAGTTTATCCTGGCTGGTGCATTAGTGCTCGTTTCGATGCTTGGGATGTTAATCCTTAAGCAATATGCGACTCACAAGATCCAGGTGTTTGGTGCGGTCAGTGTTAACACTGCTCAGGTTGAAGCTGGAATGTTAATGTTGCGGCGCAATGAAAAAGACTTTCTCGCTCGTAATGACCTTAAATATAAGGGTAAATTCGAAAAGAATTTCAGTGCTCTGGCAGCAAAAGTAACTGCACTGGACAGTGCCGTGCTGGAAGCAGGACTAGATGTGACTTTCCGGTAAAGCCTGATGACATCCTAAAGTGAGGCTTGCACAATGTGTCCTGTTTTAAACGAAACAGGAGATTATTTTGATGACACAGGCGATCACAGTACCTACTTTAACATTAGAAC